>MDSV01086649.1_pt1 | contig 64349 bp, 52 predicted proteins | sample 810851 | NCBI WGS metagenome assembly MDSV01 (sample SAMN05326640, study PRJNA326480) | marine metagenome | isolation source: seawater | place: Atlantic Ocean: North East | collected 2012
CCTAGTTCTTTACCGGCATTGGTAACCACATTTTCAGCGGTAGTAAAATTACCTAAGACCTCCTGAAAACGAGCAGTATCTAAGGTTTTTTCTTCATCAGATGTATTAACTAATACCATGACCGTTTGCTGCTCATGAAGTCGAAAATACACATATGTGTCATTCTCGGGAATAAAATGCTTCATACTTCCCTCATGTATTGCTATAGCCGTCTTCCTCCACTTTGAGAGTGTTCGAATGTAGTCAAAAGCATCGTTTTCACTCTTTGTTCTGCCTTCCTCGCTAAATATATTTCGAGAATCATCGGGCCATCCACCTGGTAAGGTTTGTCTCCAAGCTTCGTCATCGCCTCCTCTATACTCATGGCCAAACATAAATTCAGTACCGTAATAGACTTGTGGGATACCTCTCTGAGTGAGTAGTAGGGTAATAGCCATTTTAAAGGTGGCCTCATCCTTATTTACATGCTCATAGACGCGAGACATATCGTGATTATCGAGGAAAATGACATTTTTCATGGCATCCGTATATAAATGATCTTGTCCTAGCATATAGTAAACTTTCATAAGACCATTCTCCCAGCCAAATTCTTCAGCCATTCCATCTCTTACTGCAAATGACCAGGGAAAATCGGTAATACTAGGTAGTTTGGAATCATATCCGTCTCCTTGACCAGGTAGGTCATACTGCCAATATGCAGCGGCTGGAGGATTTACCGCCCATGCCTCACCAACAATGTTAAAGTCTGGGTATGCGGTTAAAACGGCCTCTACCCATTCCGCCATATATTCTTTATCTGGATATAAATAGGTATCCATACGAATTCCATCCACCCCAGAATATTCGATCCACCAAAGTGTGTTTATAATGAGATAGTCAGTGAGTAAAGGTTCATCCTGATTTAAATCGGGCATTTCTGGAACAAACCAGCCATCAACCAGTTTTTGCATGTCGTAATCAGAAGAATATGGGTCTGCAACGATGGATCCCTGATAATTGGTTTGCATGTATTCATCGATATTGTGCACCCAGCCTTGAGTGGGTAGGTCTCGCATCCACCAATGTTGGTCACCTATATGGTTGTGAATCATATCCATAATTACTCTCATATCACGCTCATGAGCAGCATCTATGAGGGCCTTGTACTCGGCGTTAGAACCGTATCGTCGGTCAACTTTGTACAAGTCTGTTGCAGCATATCCATGATAGGCTCCATACTCAGGTTTCATATCATTTTCAATGATTGGAGTAAACCAAATAGCAGTCATACCTAGATCATCCAGATAATCTAGATGTTTGGCAACACCTGCTAAATCGCCGCCTTGACGGCGTTCTGGATTTGTTCGATCGGCAGATTCAAGCATCCCTTCAATGGTGTCATTATCTAGATTACCGTTGGCAAAGCGATCGGGCATCATTAGATAAATAACATCAGATGCATCAAATCCTTGGTTTTTGTTGGTTCGATCTTCGCGTGGTTTGAGCTCAAAGTCAAGCGTTAGGGTGGTGGATTCATGACTCAAACGAATCGGAATAGTTCCAGCTGGGGCTGCAGAACTAATATTTAGGTAAACAAACAGATAATTCGGCGAGTCCACTGCTATTTGTTTTACTAGCTCAACACCAGGATAGTCAATTACCGCTCGATGAAGTCCTAGATTAGAGCCATATAACTGAATCTGCACCTGCTCAACAGGCATATCAATCCACCAAAAAGGAGGATCTATTTTTTCGATTTGGGCATTTACACTAAAGGTGAGACCTAAACTTGAACATATACTGAATACAACGAGGTATAGATAACGCGTCATGATGAATAATTGGTTAGTATAATTTTTGTATAGGCTGAAACTATTAATTTCCTACGCTTTCGAAATAATCGACGACTAAGTGACTTAAGCTTCTAACACCTAATTCAAGACCACTTTCATCGATGTAAAAGTCAGGAGTATGGTGTCCAGCAGGGGTGCCGCCAGCGGGTAGTCCGCCTAAGAAAAAATAAAGTCCAGGTATTTGCTGTTGAAAAAATGAAAAGTCTTCGGCACCGGTGATGGCTGGCATGGTAACCACCATATTTTCACCGGCTGTTCCTTTTAACGTTGGAACCATCGCCTGGGTTAGTTCAGGATCGTTGAAGGTGACAGGATATCCATTTGAAATAACTACTTCAGCGGCAGCGTTATTTGCTTCGGCTGTTTTTGTTGCAATTGTTGTGATTCGCTCAAAAATTGCGTCACGCATATCATTGTTAAGCGCACGAATAGTTCCCTCCATGAATACCTCTTCTGGTATAATATTACTTCTTACTCCGCCATGTATTTGCCCAATTGTGACTACAGCCGCCTCATTGATTAGTTCCATGTTTCTGCTAATAATGGTTTGCAGGTTGTTAATAATTTGTGCTGATGTTACAATTGGGTCAACTCCACTCCATGGGGCTGAACCATGAGCTTGTTTACCTTTAACAGTTATTTGAAAAGTATTAGAGCTAGCCATGATGCCACCTTCTTTGTAGGTAATCATACCCACAGGAGTCGCGTCAGATATATGTAAACCAAAAATGGCATCTACATCTGGGTTTTTTAAAACACCCTCTTTAACCATAAGTTCTGCTCCACCTTCTTCGCCTTTAGGCGCTCCCTCTTCAGCTGGTTGAAATATAAATTTAACCGTTCCTTTGAGTTCACTTTTAAATTCAGTAAGTATTTGAGCCACGCCCATTAAAATAGCTACGTGGGTATCATGGCCACATGCATGCATGACACCAACTTGGTTTCCTTGATACTCTCCTATGGCGGTTGATTTAAACGGGACAGGTGTACGTTCAGTCACCGGCAAAGCATCCATGTCAGCCCTAAGTGCCACCACAGGCCCTAGGGCTGCACCTTGCAAAATAGCAACTACCCCCGTATGAGCCACTCCAGTCTGAACGTCTAGACCCAACTCTGTAAGGTGTTCGGTGATATATTCAGCCGTTTTGTACTCACGATTAGATAACTCGGGGTTTTGGTGTATATGACGCCGCCACTCTATTACGCGATCCTCTAAATCAGCTGAACGACTATCGATGAGTGTTTTTAGATCTTGAGCTTGTACATAGGTAGGGCTGCTTCCCATCATAAGTACAGTCATACAAGAGGAAAACAGAAGAAGAACTATTATTCTATAAAATGGCACGATTTTCATAGTTTTTGCTTGGAGTTTCAAAGGTTGTAAATAAATCTAATGAAGCTGAGAAGGATAGTTTGTAGAAAAATCTAACCGTCGCTCATCTTCAATAATTTCAGCAAAAAAGCTCAAATCTACAAGCGATTGCTGACACACAGGGTAATGGGCAATACCTTAACTAAGTTCTAACATGCGTTCCAAGGATAGAACGGCATATTTTGCAACCTCTGGATCCACTTTAATACGGTTCACCACTCTACCCGCTTCAATTTCTTCTAATGACCACACTAGATGAGGTAGGTCAATTCGATTCATTGTTAAACAGGGGCACATAAATGGATTAAGGGATTCAATTTGTTTGTCAGGATGTTCGGCGATGATGCGATTGACTAAATTCATTTCGGTTCCAATGGCCCACATAGACCCTGATGGAGCAGCTTCGATGGTATTGATAATATAATTAGTGGAACCGGCATAGTCAGAATGTTGAACGACATCAAATGTACATTCAGGATGCACAATAACCTGTATTTTAGGATCTCGCATTTTTGCGTGTTCAATATGTTGAACGGTGAATTTTTCATGTACAGAGCAATGCCCCTTCCAAAGAATGACTCGAACATCTTCCCATGCGCCATCAAATTCAAATTCATTCGCTATAGGGTCATACACACACATATGCTCGAGAGCAATGCCAAGTTCGAAGGCCGTGTTTCGTCCTAAATGCTGGTCAGGTAAAAAGAGTATTCGCTCTTTTTTCTCAAATGCCCATGTTAACATAGTATGAACATTGCCTGAGGTTACACATGCTCCTCCATATTTCCCCACAAATCCTTTAATTGCTGCAGTTGAATTTACGTAGGTGAGAGGAAGTATGGTATCATCCCAAATTTTTTGCATACGCTCCCAACCCCGCTCGGTCTGCTCAATATCGGCCATATCTGCCATGGAACATCCCGCTCTCATGTCGGGTAAAATTACCTGCACATCCTCTTTGGTCAGCATGTCGGCTGTCTCCGCCATAAAATGAACCCCACAAAAAACAATGTATTCCGCCTCTGGCATCTCGGCACAAATCTGAGCTAATTTTAATGAATCGCCTCGAGCGTCGGCAAAATCAATAACTTCGTCTTTTTGATAATGATGGCCCGGAATAAACAGACGAGCACCCAAACGGCTTTTAATTTCTGATACACGACTTGCCATTTCATCACTACTTAATTCATAATAGTGATTGGGAATTCTCAGATCGGTTTCTACACCTAATAAGTCGTTTAGCTCCATAGAACAAAAAATAATCGGTTTAACCTAAGTTCAAGCTACCTATGATCAAATCGGCATTTACGGTTTTGATTGTGTGTGAACTCTATGATTATACATGAACACGCGTAAGATAGCATTTTTATCAGAAATACTTTGTACCACCACAACCATGGTTATTCATTTCAGGGTTCCAATTCAGGCACTTTTAATCAATGTAAAAGCTAATATCGCATGCCTTTACGGAATGGGTAATCCACCCTACAGAAATTACATCTGCCCCACAGCCTTTATAGGCTGCTATCTTATCAGGGTTTATTCCGCCCGATAGTTCAACTATGATCGATTTCGGAATGTGTTGGCGTAGCTCTTTTACTTGACCAGGAGCCTGGTTGTCCAACATAATAACATCCACTTCGGCTTTCACTGCTTGTTGCACTTGATCTAGAGTCTCAACCTCTACTTCAATTTTTATCATGTGCCCTTGCTGTTTTCGAACCAGCTCCACTGCTTTTTCTATACTTCCCGCTGCCGTAATGTGATTATCCTTAATCATAACCCCATCATCTAGCCGAAATCGGTGATTAAAACCTCCACCACAACGTACGGCGTATTTTTGCACCATTCGTAAACTTGGCAAAGTTTTACGCGTATCGGCGACTTTGATGCTAGGATCATCTAAGCGCCGAATTAGATCCTGAGTTGAACTGGCAATTCCTGAGAGGTGTTGCAATAGATTTAAAATGACTCGTTCACCGCTCAGCAAGGTGCCCACCGGTCCGTTCACATGGGCAAGAATCGACCCTTCTTCAAAGCCCTGACCATCTTCAACCAACCAAGAAAGCTCAACGCCTCCACCCAATGCGTAATATACCCGCTCTACTACCTGCATACCCGCAAAAATTCCTGACTGCCTTGCCACGAAGCGACCATTTTTTCGGTTTAATGCATCAAAAAGCCATTGGCTAGACCAGTCACCCATTCCAAGGTCTTCTTCCAGGGCTTGTTTAATAAGATGATCTAAGCTTATTGGGTTCATAAGAACTAAGTGGGTTTGAGTGGTACTTTTTTAATAATTTACTGATAGTCGTTTTAACCGCTATAAAACAGGTATAAGGTACGCAGATACCATCACTAAAACACTTTTCTTAGTCTCTTTAAAGTAAAACAAGCGCTAATGAACTATTTGGATTACGCAGCAACCACACCCATGAGCGAACAGGCCTTAAATACATATACTAAGGTAGCCAGGGAATATTATGGGAATGCTAGTAGTCTGCATGAAGAAGGCACTCGAGCTCAACAGATTGTTACAGCATCTAAGCAAGTAATTGCTCAAGCTTTAGGAGCTTCTGGACGGCATCTACACTTTGTAAGTGGGGCAACGGAAGGAAATTTTTTGGCTATTTATGCATTATTAGAATCGATAAAGCAGCAAGATCCCAGCAAGAATCATATTTTGTGTTCTCCAATTGAACATGATTCGGTTCTTCGGGTAATGAATAGGCTGGTAGCTGAGGGATGGGAGGTAGAGTATATGCCACTTTTAGACAATGGAAGAGTATGCGTTGATCAATTCAAAGAATGTTGTACCGAGTCAACGGCCTTAATCGCATTGCAGCTCGTTAATTCCGAGTTGGGAACGCATCAACCCGTGGGAGAAATTGCTGAAATCGCACGGAAAATGGATATAAAAGTGCATTGTGATGCTGTTCAGGCATTTGGAAAAATACCTATAGATGTACAGGTATTGGGAATACACTCGCTAAGTATTTCGGCGCATAAAATTTATGGACCACAGGGTATTGGGGCCGTGTGGTTAGACCCAAAAATGGAATGGATCGGATTTTTTCCAAGCTCTACCTCTAAGAAATTTAGGCCAGGTACATTGGCCGTACCATCGATCGCCGCTTTTGCCGCTGCTGCTAAAGAAATGATAGAAGAAATGGAGGCCGAATTTGTGCGGGTGCAACATCTCCGGGAAGCTTGGATAAAGGCGCTAGAGGATATGCCAAAACTACCGATCATCGAGGGGGCGCTGGCAGTGGATCATCAAAGCCCGTTCATCTTAGGGCTTCGTTTTCCTGGTATGGAAGGGCAATTTTTAATGCTCGAGTGTGATCAGGCGGGTTTGGCTATCTCGACCGGAAGTGCCTGTCAATCTGGATCTGATGAACCTAATGTTAGCATGAAGGCTCTAGGTAAAAGTGAGCAAGAAGCTAGAGAATTTGTTCGTTTTTCTTTTGGCAAGGGCCATTATATTGAGGAAATACCTCATATTATTGAGAAAATTCGTACCATTATAAATCGACATTATTCTCATATATCGACTTTTTAATGTTCATTTAAACGTAATTCCATCATGTTTTTTAATCGACTTTCCCTTCTAAGTTTTTTAGTACTATTGGTAATGGCTTGTGGACCGTCCGAAGCGCAACAAAGTAGCGATCAAATTACCACTGCTTCTGGTTATACCCCTGAAATTAATCCTAATCCAGATGCCCCTGTTCAGATCGTAAAATTTAGTGACTATCAGTGTCCTGCCTGTAAATTTTTTGTTCCAATCGAACAGAAAATTAAAGAGGACTATGGCGATCAAGTGAGTATTATAACCAAACATTTTCCATTGTCAATGCATCCATACGCCCATGTGGCTTCTCGTTCTGCAGAAGCAGCTAGAAAACAAGGTAAATACAAGGAAATGCATGATAAAATATTTGATGGGCAAGAAGTCTGGTCTAAAGGCAATGCCGAACGCTTATTTATCGGCTATGCTGAGGAAATTGGTTTGGATACCGAAGTATTTACCGCCGATATGAATTCTGCCGAAATGAATCAAGTTGTCATGGAGCAGCGTAAAAAAGGAGTTCGAATGGGCGTTAATTCAACACCTACATTCTATATCAATGGGATAAAAGTAGAAAACAATCCCCAGACCTACATGGGATTTAAAGTTTTAATTGATCGGGAATTGGATTGAGGGTTAGGGCTATTTATTCACTACTGGTCACATTAACCCGATAAAACTTGATGATACAACCATTTTTAGGTGTTGAGCCAACAATTAATCCTACCGCCTTTATTGCCGATAGTGCTGACATTATCGGTGATGTTCATATAGGCGAAATGTCGAGCGTATGGTTTAACGTTACCATTCGTGGTGATGTAAATAAGATTCGGATTGGGAATCATTCGAATGTTCAGGATAATGTGTGCATTCATGTAATGAACCAAACTGGTCCAACGCAAATTGTCGATGAGGTGACGATTGGTCACGGTGCAGTGGTTCATGGGTGTACGATTCAAAGCCGGGTACTAGTGGGAATGAATGCCACCTTGCTCGATGGATGTGTGGTGGAATCGGATGTTATAGTCGCTGCAGGAACCTTGGTTCCTCCCGGTAAGGTTTTGGAAGCGGGTTATTTGTATATGGGCTCACCTGTAAAAAAGGTACGTAAATTGAGTGACCAAGAGCGGGCATCCATTGGTCATTATGCCCGTAATTATGTCCGATACAGCCGCGTGTACAAAGGAGAGCATTCATATACGGAAAATCCATTTTATCGTCGTGATCCTTGAGCGGGATTTATGTTCATATCCCATTCTGCAAGCAGGCCTGTTCCTATTGTGATTTCTATTTTGTCACTAAATCGGATCAGAAGGAAAACTTCATTCAGGCCTTAATAGCAGAAATTGCTGCTCTTGAAGGACAGCTGTTTACAGAGGAAGTGGCTACAAGCATATATTTTGGTGGAGGTACGCCTTCATTGTTAAGTGCAGATCAATTGGGGCGTATTATATTCGAATTGGAACGGGTATTTAGGTTGGAATTGGATGAACTAACCATTGAAATGAATCCTGATAATGTGACTCCTTATTATTTAAAGTCGTTAAAGGCTTGTGGGTTTGATCGCATAAGTATGGGTGTTCAGAGCTTTTCAGAGAAAAGTTTAAATTTTATGAATCGAGCGCACGATCGAACTCAAGCCTTGCAGGCATTAGAAGATATTGTGACATCATCGTTTAAAAACTATACCGTTGATCTAATTTATGGCCAACCCGATCAAACGAGTGCCGAGTTACAAGAGGATATTGACCAACTCATGGTTTTTAATCCTCCCCATATTTCGGCATATGCCCTTACCATCGAGCATAATACTCGTTTAGCGAAGCAAGTGGAGCTAGGAAGGGTAAAGCCAGCTGATGATGATGATGTGGCTGATCAAATGGATCTGTTGGCTAAAATTCTTGGGAATTATGGTTTTAATCGATATGAAGTGAATAGTTTCGCAAAAGAGAGATTTCAAGCCAGGCATAACCAAATATATTGGACTCATGGTAATTATTTAGGCCTTGGACCAGGAGCTCATTCCTTTTGGTGGCCAAAAACACCCGTTGAGAAAGAGAGATTAATGGGCTATGATATGGGGTTTTTTAGGGGTTTATCATCTGAACAACCAACAGCGTTGCGATGGTCCAACCCTAAAGACTTTACGGGATATATTCATAAGAAAAATGAATATCAAAAGAGCATATATACTCTTGTTGAATCAATTAGCGAACTTAGTTTGGCGGAAGAATATATATGGCTTGGACTGCGAACCAGTCGCGGATTTGATCGTAATGTATTAGCCGAACGGTATAACTATAAGTGTGATGCGAAACAACAAAAACGATTAGAGAGCTTGGTTAAAGACGGAAAGATAAGGCAAAGCGGTGAGAGCTTTAGCCTTACTCGAGAAGGCGTACGAATAGCCGATTATATAGCCTTGGATTTGCTAAGCTAATTGTACTCGATTCAGTTATTACATGGTGTTTGGATAATACACTGAAGCACTACGGTAGCTTTGTGCTAAGTCTCTTTTCCCAGCTTTATCATAGGCTTGGGCTACATGTAGTAAGGCAATACGCAGTCGTTCTCTTTCAAGTTCGCTGAATGAACCTGGTGCAGCCACATCAGGGATGGTTAATGGAGTTCCCTCTGCAATATCATCAGGGTTTTGATTGGTGCTAAAATTTTCCTCAAATAGTAGCACCCAGAGTCGTGGGTTGCCATATATTTCTTTAGCCATATTATAGAGTCCGATTTCACTCCTGAAACGTACATTTCTTGTTGTAGAGAGTCCTGATGATGTGGAACTAGACGCTCTCAAGTTTTTCGATGTGTTGGTGTTTGACCTATTGGTACTTTTTGTGGCATCAGGAGTAGATTCTGTACGATCAGTAGTATTGGTTTGGATGGGTTGCTCTTGCGTATTACCAGTTAACTTAGTTTGAATTGATTGTTGACTTGAAGTACTCATACTATCTGTGGATCCTCGTCCAAAGAGTTGGTCCACTGTAGACCCAATCAAAAATCCACTTACAAAGATCAAAAGGACACCTATTAAACTACTTGAGATTAATATTTTTTTATCAATGCTAATTGTATCATTCGAAGTAGGTTTTATTCGGTCTGATTTTGCACTAATGTTTTTTATGGCTCTTTTGAGTTCATCCATTGACCCTATAAAATCTCTAAGTAAATCCTCTTCGACTGGTATATATTTTTTCGGATTAATTGAGCTTTCAATATTGGGAAGGGTACTTTCTTTTGTAATTTGTAGAGGTTTAGGATCAATAGCAGAAGCACGGTCTACCGAGGTGATATTATTTGGGAATATATTCTCTTTTTCTTCTTCCTGATTTGGTGCATTTTGTTCGATAAAGTCATCATCATCAACACGAATATCTAAGGAACCACTCATCATATGTTTCTTCTTTTGCAGAATTAATAATTCTAATTCATCCAATAAAGCGGTTTTTTCTGAGTTCTCTAATTGCACATCATTTGTTTCAGGGTCATTTGCTGGTGTCATGGAAAGCTTAGGTATTTTAAATTCAACTGTTTTAGCTTTTTCCTGAGATTTTATTCCGTCTAGATCCTCAGAAAAAGAGTCATTATTTTTTTCCATCTCTTTATTTGTGACTGTGTTTGATTCGGTTGAAATTGGAATTTTATTAAGCTCATCTGATATTTGCAAATTGTCACTTGTACTTAAAAGCGTGGTAGTATCTATATTATTTTTTAGTTTGCTATTTAATTCTTCATTTTTTTTGGTAATACTTTTGTTATTAACCAAATCGGCTAGCCTTTTATATGGAGTAAAGTATATTCGCTTGTGAGCTGGAATAATAATCCTTTCGCCTGTACCTGGTTGAGTTCCTTCTCGGTCAGCTACCTCTTTAATAGTAAATCGACCAAAGCCAGAAATGGATGATTTACCCTCACTAATCGCCACTTCAGTAACTGTTTCGGACAAGGCATGAATAAATAATTTAGCCTCGGTATTACCAATCCCGGCTTTTAGAGCGAATAACTCGATGAATTCACTTCCATTTCTTTTTATACTCATAATCCTGCCCCCTTTAACTCATCCTTAACAGCTTTGGTGGGAGTAAATTGTATGACCACTTTTGGTGGTATATGCATTTTTTTCTTGTAATGCGGATTATAGGCTACATAGGATGCTCGTTCACGAGTTTCAAATTGCCCTAAGCCAGGAACATGAATGGTATTTTGCTGGTCTAATTCCTCACACATTAGATCGATAAGATGAGCTAATCTTTCTTCAGTGTTATTTTTTGTGAGTGATAGTTGCGTACTTAGTTCACTGACTAGGCGTGCCTTGTTCATAGTAGTGTAAGTTTATTCTCTATTCATCGTTTAATGATATTTACGATGATACGACTGTTATACAAGTAGATGACAATAATAGAAGTATACCTTATTTAATTTAAAAATAAAACAAAGCCCATAAAAAAGGCCATGATATCACCTAAATTCATCGAATCACGGTCATCAATTTAGAAGAAACTTGATTAGCTGTGCGTACCCTATATACATAAGTACCTGCTGATAGACTGCGAAGGTTAACGGAGAATTGTTGCAATCCCGCATTAGCGCGACCCCTAAAAACAGTCAAGATATGGCGACCTAATAGATCAAATACATCGATGCTCAGGTCGGATCTGCTCGGAACCAGGAGTTCGATTGTAGTTCGATAAGAGGCGGGATTGGGATAGTTTTGCTGAACTATAATATCCTCTCCCAGTGTATAGTCACTAAGCACAAGTTCAAAATATCCATTTACCTGATCGTTGGTATTGGTTACGATGATCCCAAGTTTTTGTACATCTTCCCAGTTACTTGTGAGTTGGTATTCAGTCCATGAACCAACGGTCGATTGGCTATTAATTGATTGATATAAGGAAGTTCCATTATTTAGATAGGTAAGTACACCGACGGTTATAGCCGCATCATCAACCATGGAATGAATGCGAACAAAACTCCCTGGAACATCATAAACAATGACTTCGTAATATCGGCTAGACATTCGGCTTAAATCACCGGTAATTTTCCCTTCTACTTGAGAATCTAATACGGGATCAGGTACTGATGAGCCCAAATCAATTGCAAACTCGGTTAAGGTTTTGGTAATAAAAGGATCAGGATAAAAGGCACTTTCTTCGAAACCAAATGAGGGATATATGGAGTTATGTCCTGAGGCATAGTGGAATGCATAAGCCTGCAATAAGGTGGGTTTCCATGATCTATTTTTTGTTTCTAGGACTTGTTGCGCGGCCTGTAGGAAAGTAATCTGTGGGTCCTCAGCAATTAATTCCCAAGAAAAAGGCCAGAAATCAGCACCAATTGTTTCATGGAAATAAAGAGCAAAAGTAACGTCTTCATAGGAACCTGGAATCAGGCTACTATGCGCCTGTGTAAAAAGATCAGTTGAAAAATCATCGATGTAGTTGTAATAATCATTGACATTATCATAAACCACTTCCTCCATGAGCGTTGCGTCCATTTCGGCCCATTGGTCTGTTTCACCCTGCCAATTATTTTGTATGTATTGAATAGCATGCTTGAATTCATGGGCAATAGTGACCTGAAGGGCTCCTTTCGCCTGATCTTCTGGATGATCGTTTGGTGGAAATCCAGCAAAGTCATTCTCGCTGTAAATACAAGTACTGGTCGAATTAGCTCCGCAGGCAAAAATACCGCTTTTCGATGTGTTTGTAAGTCCATAAGCCCCATAGGAGGATAAATCTTTTAGGTAGATATCGTAGCTAGTTCCAGCAGGGATTGGATCGGGATATCCCAGTTCATTGATTTGGAGTTTATAGGAGGAGTCTGCAGCTTCAGCCGCCCACTCTACAAAGTCAGGAATTTCGTCTTCATTGGCATCTACATTGGGCACGGCATCTATTCCATTAGTAACATAATGAATGGTAAATTTCCCAGATTCAGAGAGGTATTGTTGACGCTCATTTAGGAGTTTTGAGGTAGTCATTAGGGTTGGTCCTTGATCAAATAGATGGCCAAAGTGTTCCATGGCTAATAAATCGTCTTTAAGAAAAGGGGTCAGACATTTGGTGAACGCCTCCGTTGGACCTACTGTAGATGATAAGGTGACGTTAGAGGATTCGATGGATGAGACAGATTCTGTCATAGTCTGGGCAGCGATGGGTACACTAAGCCCAACAAATCCTAGACAAATGAATCCTATAAGATAAACAAGGGAAAGCGGACAAATAAAAAAAGTGTGGGTCTTTCTGTATCCCAAGGTGGTACTTACTTCTAAATTATGGTTATCTTTATATCTATAAAGGAATTATCTAAGTTACAAACTATGTATGAAGTTATACTTTATTACCATTTTCATGAAATTGTGTCGCCCGAAGAGTTTTGCAATGCACACAAAGCTAAATGTAAAAAATTAGGCCTTAAAGGTCGTATTTATATTTCAGAAGAAGGCCTTAATGGTACCGCCTCCGGGAGCTCCGAACAAATAGAAGCATATAAACAGTATGTATGGGCTCTACCTGGTTTTGATCAAACGGAATTTAAGCAGGAGTCCTATGACGAGGTACCATTTGCAAAGTTGATTTGTAAAGTGAGAAAGGAAATCGTCTCCTTACATGTCGATGGGGTGGACCTTAAAGAGGGAGGGTGGCATCTAAAACCACATGAATGGCGAGCAGTTATAGAATCCGATGAAGAGCATGTAATCATAGATGTGCGGAACAACTACGAATCTAAAGTAGGTCATTTTAAAGGGGCAATAAAACCCGATGTCAAAAACTTTTATGAATTTCCAGATTGGTTAAAAACAGCGGACATACCAAAGGATAAAAAAGTACTTATGTATTGTACGGGGGGTATTCGCTGTGAGAAGTTTTCGGTACTTATGAAAAAAGAAGGCTGGGAGGATGTGAACCAGTTGCATGGTGGAATTTTAAACTATGCGTACAAAGAAGGAGGAGAACATTTCAAAGGGAAGTGTTTTGTCTTTGATGATCGACTTGTAGTGCCGGTCAATCCTAATGATTTAGCGCCGATTGCCCATTGTGAAATTACGGGGAAACCAGCCGATAGTTATGTTAATTGTGCTAATATGGAGTGCAATAAGTTGTTTATTTGTACGGAAGAGGGAGCACAATTGATGGAGGGTTGCTGTAGTGAGGAATGTAAAAAAAGTGAATATCGAAGGCCGTTTGATCTAGGTCAAGCTTTCCAACCCTTTAAAAAGTGGTATAATTACTTCGACGAAGATTTTAAAGAACGGAATAAAGTCTGGGCCAAAAAAGCGGAAGCCGAAGAACCTAACGGCTGCCTGTCTTGATTAATCTAAACTCCTACTAAGATAGTCTAAGCGAGTATGAATAAGCCCAGGTTCGCATAAGACATGACCTTGTCGCGTAAGATACGATTGATTTCATCCTACCCCTATACTCATCAAACAGTGGTTCGAAGCGATGGGCATGGTAAAGAACTCCACCACTATTTAGTTGAGCGCTTTCCCCATGTAGGAGAAAAAGTATCGCTATATAGAGAATATGAGGGCCTAATTCATGTTTTGAGGGATGGAAAACCCATAGTGGCCCTCAAATTGAATGAAGCAGGCTTATTGGCTGGTGATACTATTGTTCATCATGTACCTAAAATGATAGAGCCTAACGTTTCTGATGAGGTCATGATATTGGAGGAATTACCTGATATAGTGGCGGTATTTAAGTCCGCAACTATGCCCATGCATGCAGGAGATCGATACTATAAAAATAGCCTGCATTATATTTTACAAGAAAAAGGCTATGAGGGATTGCGAATTGTACACATGCTCGATGCGGTAACCTCGGGTCTTGTTGTTATCGCAAAAAATAAAGAAATGGCACGTGAACGTACCAAAGCTTTTGAAAAGTCCAGGGTAAAAAAACCTATTGGGTGCGGGTTCAAGGAAGTCCTAATGAAAAAGGAGAATACCTTATCAACGCTCCTATCCGAAGAAAGGATTTGTATATGAATGTGGGGATGGTTTAGATGGACCAGAATCTTTGATTCAATGCCGTCCAATTACTGGAAGAATCCATCAAATCCTCCTGCATCTATCCTATTGGGGGCATCCAATTTATAATGATCCCATTTACGGCCCAAACGGAGATAACTCAGATGTTCGCTTGCAAAATCAAGGCATAGCTCTTGTAAGTAAGAGCCTAGAATTTCCAACTCTTGGACTTAGTTTTAGTCTTCCTGATCAGTTGGTTTTAGATACGCTTCGGCAATAGCAACGAATTGTTTAGGTTTATCCAAAAAAGCATAATGCCCACATCCGTCCATTACAACTAAAGCAGCCTCACTTAGTCCCTTTTTCATTCTTTGCGCTTGATATAGAGGCGTAGCATCATCCTTTTCGCCCCACAATAATAGTACGGAATGGGAAATTTTTGGAAGAGTAAGTTCTAAATATTCTGTCACCGAATGAACAAAGGTTTCACGCATAATACCGGATAAGACAGCATACTCACTAGAACCTAGGGATTTCCAGGTTGATGTTGCCCGAAGCCAATCTAGACCTCGAGATTTGATGGGCTCTGGGAGTAGATTAAAGGGCGCTTTAAGAATTTTAGCTACATATTTTTTAGCATAAAAACTCGCACTGCGTCGAGGCTTCATCCCGGCACCACCTGTAATTAATACGTTTTGAACATGCTCCTTGGACCACGGCCGAGTGAGTAATTTCAATGTAATACGCCCACCAAAAGAATGGGCTAAAATATCGAATTTTAGAAGCCCTATATGTTTCACCCAGGCTTGAATACTATCGGTATAATCATCAATTTTCCAAGCCAAAGGGGGCTCAGACGATTCCCCAAATCCAGCCAAATCTATCACATAACAATCATGATGAAAAGCTAACATCCGACCAAGAGGTTGCATTATTTTTTTACTTGCACCCCATCCATGTAGAATGATGAGCGGACGCGATGAGCCGTTAGATAAATCAGCAGTTGAATTATGCGATCGATCACTATTTGAACCAGTGGAATCATCCATGCTTATACGTTCCCAAGCCAAGATGGTTCCATTATAATCAAAGCGATGGGCTTCTATGGTAGGGTTATCCCTAGTAGTGGATATTGACATGATTAAATATAGTGCTAGTTGGATAAAAAATTAAGCCCCAAAAAAACAAAGGCTACCCAAAATATTTTGTAAGTATACAAAACAAGGGAGCTCTTACTATACAGAAGTTTTGAGTTATTCCACCATTAGATAAGAAAGGATTCGTATGCACATCAACCGGATTTTGTTTTATTGGAGTAAGTATTTGGGAGCCGATCCAAAAGAAATCACACTCATCAGCAGCCTATTAGCAACAGTAAGTGTAGTTGGTTTTTTTCAGATTGTGAGCCTGCGAGCTACATCAACAGCTACCCCTTCGTATGATCAATAGTACTACGAATTTGTAGAAAGATCTTAGGCTTTTGAGCAGTCATATGAAAAAGTAGTAGGGTCCATGTCTGATTCACTGTTATCAAGGTCTAATACACTACGATCAGATTCAGGAGATACCCTTACATTAAATATGAATACAGCCATGCTTAAAGAATGGGTCCAACTCCCCGGAATTGGTGAGGTTTATGTCCAAAGAATACTCAAATATAGAGGTATATATGAAGATTTTACCCGTTTAGAGGAATTAATGGAAGTGAAAGGCAATAGTCAAAAACGATGGGAAAAATTAAAAATACACCTATACATTGAATCTGCTATGGAATGATTAGACATGCTATTGAATTTAAATTATTAGACTGCATAGCCTTCTAGGGTTTTAGTATATTCTATGAGCACAATAATCATTCATGAATCCGCTGTATTATGCCAAGTATATTATGGGCAGATGATGAGATAGATCAACTGCAATCCAACATACTTTTCCTACAAAGAAAAGGCTTTGAAGTCATAGCGGTGACCAACGGGAGAGACGCTGTAGCAATAATGGATGAGCAGCTGTTTGATGTGGTTTTTTTAGACGAACAAATGCCAGGGATGGGGGGATTGCAAGCTTTGGAACAAATTAAATCCAAATTCCCATTGGTTCCTGTAGTCATGATCACGAAAAGTGAAGAGGAATCAATTATGGAAGAGGCCATAGGAGCTAAGATATCTGATTATCTTATCAAACCGGTAAATCCATCACAGATACTTCTAACCGTTAAAAAATTATTGGACAGAGGTCGTTTAGAAAACGAAAAATCGGCCCAAAGTTACTTGCGTTCCTTCCCCGAAATGGATGCCTTACTCCATCATCGTACTACCTGGCAAAGCTGGATTGAGGTATATAAAAAGCTAACCCAGTGGCAAATGGATTTAGGCCAAAGAGATGAAGCCTTAAAACAGGTGTTGGACGATCAATTTCAATCGGCCAATCGGGAGTTTGGTAAAATGGTGGAGCAAAACTACGAGCAATGGATAAAAAAGTACGAACTAGTAGACGCCTTTGACCGGAATCAAGAAGAAACTGAATCCCCTCTATTGTCGCCAGGGATACTATCTACCTACGTAGAACCCTTGATTAAGCAAGGAAAGCATGTCATGTTCTTTGTTATAGACTGTATGCGATATGATCAATGGTTAGTTTTTGAGCGATATTTGAACCAATATTATGATATTCAAACCGAATTTTATCTCTCGCTATTACCTACCGCAACCCCCTATTCTCGAAATGCTATATTTTCCGGCTTGACTCCGTTACAAATTTCAAAACAATATCCAGCATTATGGGAGCAGGGTCAAGATGAAAAATCTTGGAATAGACACGAATATGAGCTGCTCAATTCTTTTGTTTCAAGAAGAGGGCTTGGGATTAAAACGAAATATGAGAAAATACTTAATGCACAAGAAGGGCGTCAAGTAGCCCAAAAAATAAAAAGTTATGCCCAAAGTCCACTCTCCGCTTTTGTATTTAATTTTGTAGATACCTTAGTCCACTCTCGTTCAGATTCCGATGTTATTAAAGAGTTAGCACCCGATGAAGCAGGATTTAGAGCTATCACAGAAGCATGGTTTCAGCATTCGTCCCTGTTTCAGATGTTCAAAGAATTGTCGGACGAGGGGGTCCATCTTATAATTACAACCGATCATGGTTCAGTACGAGCCCTGCGGGACACCAAAGTGTTCGGTGACAAGGAAACTGCAACGGGTTTGAGATATAAGTATGGGCGAAATTTAAATGCTGAACAAAAAGATTCAGTCATTGTGTTCAAAGAAGCTCAAGCATTTGGCTTACCTGAATATACTAACGTTAAAGACTATCTGATAGCAAAAGAAAATTATTATTTTGTCTATCCTACTAACTACCATAAATATCAAAACCGCTACAAGGACACCTTTCAACATGGGGGTGCTTCTATGGAAGAAATGATATTACCTGTGGCATTATTAGAACCTAAATGAAAAGATGGATAGCAGCCTAGGTCATAACTTTTTTTCTTCATCGGTAGAACAAACCATTGACATAGCCAAAGAGTTTGCCCAGAGCCTACAGCCAAATGATGTGGTAATCATTCAGGGAGGCTTAGGAGTAGGTAAAACTCATTTTACCAAAGGATTGGCAGCTTATTTCAAGATCAAACAAGAGCAAGTACAGTCGCCAACCTATGCGGTGGTGCATGAATATGTGGGGCAAATAACTCTTTATCATTTTGACTTATATCGTTTGAAATCGCCAAGCGAGCTTCAAGAAATTGGATTTGAAGAATATCTTTATAAGGAAGGTATTTGCATTATAGAGTGGCCTGAACTAGCCCTATCATTCGTCTCAGACGATTGGTGGGTGGTGGACATTGAACGCTCGAATAATGGACCGGAGAGTCGAGCAATTCATGTGCGAAAAAAACAGACCTATGTCCCTGGATAGTAAAAAAAGACTTTCATACCGATTAGATTTATTACCGGTGATTATGCCCTTCCATAAGCGCGCAAAAAACGAACTTATGCCGGGTGATTTAGTTTACTATGGCCCGAGTCCGGAGTTTTACGGTATTGGTGAAATTGTTCAAAGAGAAGAAAACGTATGTGTAGTTGATTTTCGGGGCACCGGGCTATTAGGCATACATAAGGATGAAATTCTTATCAACTATTTAATACCCATACATACACTGAACTTAACGGGCGTATTAAAAACAAAAGTATGATAGATTATTTATTCAGCCTTGAGGGCTTAGCTGTGGGCACTGGCTTAGCCAGTGTCTGGTTTTCGGTCAAAGAGCGCATATGGGTATATCCTATTGGATTGGTTAGTGTCGGTATCTATGTGTACCTATCCTACGTATTTGGGATTTATGCTGATATGGGCATCAATATATACTATGTGATTATGAGTATTTATGGTTGGTATAGGTGGCTGCAGCCCTCAGGGAGTAGCGCAGTTAAAGAAATTACTCGTAGTAGTAGAAATGAATGGATCTTATCCATCGTTTTGTTTCTACTTTCCTGGCTCGCACTTTTTGTTATTCTTCAAAGATTCACTGATAGTGAAATTCCGCTTTGGGATTCCTTAACTACATCGCTGGCCATTGTGGGAATGTGGCTTATGGCTGAAAAAAAAGTCGAACACTGGTTGTTTTGGATTGCAACCGACCTAGTTTCTATCCCATTGTATTATTATAAAGGGTTGTTATTGACCAGTGGGCAGTTTTTTATTTTCACAGTGTTAGCTGTAATGGGTTGGCGACAATGGAATAAAACTCTTTCAATTGGGGATCAAATTAGTCAGTCGTCTTTCCGTGAATCTCAAGTATGATAATGATTTAGGCCTTTGCTAAGAACGCGCTTAGTTTACCCATCCATTCTTCATTATTTAGTGGCGACATAGATGACACATCCACCTGTTTTTGTCCCATTTCCGTATATAAGGCGGCATGTGCGCTTTCATGATTAGATAAAGCCAGCATATCAATCTTTAATAATTTTGTACTAACTCCATTTTCGCTTAAAATCACATCTAAGCTTTGTGTATTTCTTTTGCCATTCATTGCAAATGCAATCTGGGTATGAGTTTCATTTTCCCCAAAACTAGTAATGAGGTAATAGTTTTCTAGCATAAATTCCGTGGGAATATCCTCAAAATCCAAATAAGTAGGTGGAGACTGCAAATCTACATATAAGCGTGAGCATATATTACACACTAATTCATGCAGCGAGTCTGGGATGTACGGATAAACAAATCCACGATCTACCCAATATGGTAGGTCACGATCAGCCTCTCGGGTTGATTTGTACTCATCCGGCAGGGATTCAAGATATTCAATACCCCTTGATGTACGTTGAAACCAGGCATCTACTCTACCATTGGTGATAAGTAAATAGGGACTGGGAAGGCTCAGATGGTATTTTGCAATTTGCTGCGCGACCTGTTCATTTAAAGGAACATATACCTGCTTACATTCTACAAGGCAATGAGCTTGATAATTAGCATCAAAACAGACTAGATCGATGCGACCTTTCGTTTGATTAGCTAAGTCAACCTGAAACTCTGGACCAATTCTGTTAGGCGAAATTTGACACTCTTGTAAGAAGTATTCAATTATTCGAAGCCGAACACGCTCTTCCGGTCTATTTTTAAACCATTGCTTATGAATGGGGTTCCATAACTCCACCTCGTTGACTAAGTAACGAATGATTGGATAGTGGTATAAGGCAGTGCTTAACAAATATATATTCCTTGATTAATGCAGTGCAACATTGAGTATTGTTTAGGTTTTAGCTTTGCCATAACCTAAACTGAGTGATGCCAAAGAAAAGTAATTAAGACTTTGCTAGAGCCGCTTTATGTGTACTTCGATTGATATAGTATTGTTGAACAATCGACAAAACATTAAAAATGAGATAGTAAAGACTTAATCCAGAGGCAAAACGGTTAAATATGAATAGCATCATGATAGGAAGCATATACTGCATTATTTTCATGTTTTGAGCCATCGCACCGCTTGCTGCACCGCCGCCGCTAGCACCCCCTGTGAGTCGACTTTGTAGCCCCATCGAAATAGACATTAATATTACAAATCCACCTATTTGATCCCCTAAAAACGGGATGCCAAAAGGTAAATTGATAATAAAATCTGGCGCGGATAAGTCATTAGCCCAAAGGAAAGATTCTTGCCTTAGTAAAATAGAGTTTTGAAAAAATAGCCATAGAGTAATTAGGATAGGAAACTGAAGTAACATGGGTAAACAACCCCCCAATGGATTCACTTTATTTTTGCGATACAAATCCATAGTAGCTTTCTGCTGCTTCTGGGGATCACTCTTATATTTTTCTTGTAATTCTTTCATTTGCGGCTGCAGTTCTTTCATGGCCGCCATGCTTTTGTAACTTTTAAACGTGAGTGGAGATAGAACAAGTTTAACGGTGACCGCAAATATAATGACCAATACCCCATAGTTGGATATAAACCCACCCATTACATTAAAGAATGGAATAACAATAAAACGTACAAATGGATCAGAAAACCATCGTAGCCACCCATAACCCACCTCTACCATATCAAACGCATGTTCATTGTAACTTTTCATATCGGCATATTTAGTTGGTCCTATATAGAGTCGATATTCTTGCTTTCCATTGCTCGGTATATCAGAGTTAAGCATTGCCTGATATGCATGATTGGTAGTTGGTTGATCTACTTTACCATTTATTTGACCTATTAGTATAGCTCCTTCAGTGCCATGAACTGGTTGTATAAGTTGGGCAAAAAATTTGGTTTTTGTAGCAACCCATTCAACCACGCCATTTATATTTAATTCATTGTATCCATTGTTTTCGTCTGGGTTATCGACTTTAAGTCGTTCGAGTTCTCCCCCTGCATATAAGTAGGCAGAAGTTGCGAGAGCTTCTTGAACTCGATCACGTTCGGTAAAATTTAGTGGGCTGATAAAACCAAAATCTACGGATCGACCTAAGATATATTCCTGAATTCCAATGTATTCTATTCTTAGATCTATCTCATAGCTATCAGAGTAAAATGTGTAGGTGTAACGAAGTGCACCCCCATTGGGAACATTTAATCGGTAGCTCAAACTTCTACTTTCTCCTGATAAAACAAGGATATTAGAAGCTAGATTTTCTGCTTCGAAAAGAACTTGTTGGGTTTCAACATTGTAGTTTTCCGTACTTAAAAACCCCAAATTGTAGGCAGAAAAAGTAGTATCTCCAATCATTTGTACAGGTGTTCCCGCCCAATTGACATGCTCTTTTAAGGTGAATTGAGTTGGCCCTGCCCCTTTATTGGTGAAGATAGTTTTATATAGTGGAGTATCTATGGTAGTAAACCGTTGCACCGAATCTTGGATGGCCCCAAACATTCCAACATTCTCTACTTTGGGTTCGTCACCATCAATAATTTGACTCGATTTCATGTTACTAAGCGCGCTAGCCCCTATACCCTGGTTTTGTAATCTACTAGGTACTCCAATATCTGAATCTAAGTTAGGATTTAGGTTTTGGTTTAATTCAATTTGAGCTAAACTGTCTCTAATAGCTCTTTGACGTTGTTGCTCGGCTAATTGTTCTTCGCTAGGTAAGGTGAAATAAAACCAGCCTAGCATCAGTACAAATATTAGGGTAAATCCAACTACAGTATTCTTGTCCAAAACAGCTAATTATTATTGGGTTAGTATTCGGGGATATATGTCAAATCCGACTCTTTGGAGAATGCTGCACATATTTTAACTCCTCTGAATGTTTAAATGTATCAATATCATGGGCTAAAATCTCAATGAGATTGTTGAGCCCTTTATGCATCTGATATTTTACAAGCTTAAAATCAGGATTAGGATAACGGGCAATGAGTGCCAAATGCAAATTAATTGAGTTTTTCCTCAAAAAATGATGCAATTCCCTATTCGAAGTACGAAAACATTCCCTGAGTAACCTTTTTGTTTTATTTCTAGTAACCGCATTACCTATATGTTTTGGGGCAAGGAACGCTGTTTGGAGCCTGTTTTCAGGTGTAGGATTAGAATTAGCGAAATGAAAAGGACAGAATCGAAATAAAATACTGCCTAAACGAAAAGTGGTAGGAGCTTTGAAAAGTTTTTCAAAAGCAGATTTCCCTCTCAATATTGATAGTTTGGGTAGCTGATGTGTTTTTACACCAGTTGAGAGAGGAGCTAATAAATTATTTGGCTCCTTTTCGCTCATCACTAACCGTTAGCTTATGACGGCCTTTTGCTCGTCGACCAGCAATAACTTTTCTTCCACTATGGGTAGACATGCGGTCACGGAAACCGTGCTTATTTTTGCGCTTTCGATTACTAGGTTGGTATGTACGTTTCATGGATCAGGTTTCTTAAAGTTTTTCAATACCCAAAATAGCCTCAAATATAGGCATTAATTTCTATAAATCGAACAACTATCCAAGGAAATTAAACTTATCTGCAACATGTGTTGAACGGCCTCGTTTGAAAGGTTACATTTGATATAACAATAATTTAGTTATACTAACTAACGAAAACTGAATTACGTGTCATTCTAAGACGTTTTAACAGACTATTTCATACCCATGATTGATAAGGTAGGCAAGCTTATTACCAAGATTTTTGGATCAAAAAGCGAAAAAGATATTAAATCCATTCAACCAATAATTGAAGAGATTAAATCGTATAGTTCGAATTTGGAAGCGCTGAGTGATGATGAGTTAAAAGCTAAAACAGAGCATTTTAAGCAACTCATTGCAGAAGCGACCAACGAAGTAAGAAATGAAATTGGAGAGCTCAAGGGTAAATTAGATCATATTGAAGAGCTTCAAGATGCGGATCATCGACAACTAACAGATGAACTCGAAGATTTAGAAAACAGAGAGTTAGTACTAATTGAGCAAACTCTTGACCGTATTATGACCGAAGCCTATGCGGTATTAAAAGATACTTGCCGTCGATTTGTAGGTAAATCGTGGAAAGTTGCAGGCGACGCTATTGAATGGAATATGATACCGTACGATGTGCAACTAGTTGGTGCAATTGCACTTCATCAAGGAAAAGTAGCAGAGATGAAAACAGGTGAAGGAAAAACCTTGGTGTCTATTTTTCCCGCTTATCTAAATGCCCTAGCAGGCAAGGGTGTGCATGTTATCACCGTAAACAATTACCTAGCAAAGCGGGATGCTGAGTGGAATGAGCCTATTTTTAATTTTCATGGGCTCAAGGTTGATTGTATCGATCGATATGAACCCAACACTGAGCAACGTAGACAGGCTTATCGGGCAGATATAACCTACGGCACCAACAATGAATTTGGCTTTGATTATCTCAGGGACAACATGGTCATTAACCCAGATCAACTAGTTCAAAAAGATCATCATTACACCATCATTGATGAGGTGGATTCTATTCTCATCGATGAAGCCAGAACCCCACTTATTATTTCTGGACCGGTTCTAAATGACAACAAGTCCGATAAATATATAGAGATGAAGCCTCGAGTAGAGTCACTGGTGTTGGCTCAGAAGAAATTGGTAGCCAACCTAGTCCAGGAAGCTCAAAAACATCTGGATGAAGGCAACGAAGATGACGCAGGCCTTGCTTTATTTAGAGTGCAGAGAGGATTCCCAAAGAACACCCGCTTCAAGAAAATACTACAGGAGCCAAGCATTCAAAAACTTATTCAACGCACGGAAGCATTATATCTACAAGACAATGCGAAAAATATGCCTATAGTAGATGAATATTTGTTTTATGCGGTTGACCAGAAAATGAATTCAATTGAAATGACCGATAAAGGTCGTGAGTTCATTACGAAGAAGGGAGAGGATACCGAATTTTTTGTTATACCCGATTTGGGAGAAGAAACATCTAAGATTGAAGCAGAATTTTCAGTCATTGAATCTGACCGAATTCATCAAATAGAAGCGAATGATGAATTTAGCGAAGAGTATAAGAGTAAGAAGCTAGCAGAAATGAAATCAGAACTACTCCAAGAGCGTGAGCAGAAATTCTCAGAACTTCACCGGCTGTTTGCTGAGCGGGGAGACCGAATTCACACGGTAAATCAGTTGTTAAAAGCTTATACCAATTTTGAACGTGAGGAGGAATACATTGTACAGGATGGAAAAGTACAAATTGTAGATGAGCATACCGGTCGGGTATTGTCAGGTCGCCGATATTCAGATGGATTGCATCAGGCCATCGAAGCCAAAGAGCAAGTAAAGGTGGAGGCGTCTACACAAACGTATGCGACTGTCACCTTGCAAAATTACTTCCGAATGTATCACAAACTTTCCGGGATGACCGGTACAGCGGAAACCGAGGAGGGAGAATTCAATGAGATATATGCATTAGACGTAATGGTTATTCCCACTAACCGGCCTATTGCAAGAGAAGATCATGAAGATTTGGTTTTTAGAACGAAGCGAGAGAAATATAAGGCTATCATAGAGAAGATTCAGGAATTTCATACAAGTGGACAGCCTGTGCTAGTGGGTACGACCAGTGTAGATGTGTCGGAGTCGATGAGTCGTATGCTTAAGCAGGCGGGTATTCCGCACAACGTGTTAAATGCTAAGCAGCATGCCCGAGAAAGTGACATCGTAAAGCAGGCGGGGCAAACAGGGGCAGTAACTGTGGCGACTAATATGGCAGGTAGGGGTACCGACATTAAGCTTGCACCGGGAGTAAAAGAACAAGGAGGACTCGCTATTTTAGGTACAGAACGCCATGAATCCAGACGCATTGACTTGCAACTGCGTGGGCGAGCGGGACGTCAGGGGGATCCGGGGTTTTCTCAATTCTATGTTTCCTTAGAAGACAAGCTTATGGCATTATTCATGGGCGATCGCGTTGTGGGTGTCATGGAAAAGCTAAGTTTTAATGAAGGCGATGTTATTACGCATCGTATGATAACTAAGTCCTTAGAACGTGCCCAGGGAAAAGTCGAGCAAAACAACTTTAGCATTCGTAAGCGCCAATTAGAATACGATGATGTCCTTAACAATCAGCGTAACGTGGTATATGCTCGTCGCAAGCACGCCCTTTTGGGAGATCAATTACGCACCGATTTATTAGGAATGCTGGAATCACTCACTGAAGAATGGGTAGCTGAACACGTGGCCATGGGTGACTATCAAGGCCTTCATTCAACACTCCTGAGAAACCTTGCTGTCGATGTATCCTTTGATGAAGATGAGTGGAGATCCATGGGCGAAGATGAACTGGTTGATATGATTGTTCGTCGTGCATTAGAGGTCTATAAAAGAAAAGAAGACATGGTCAGTAAACCTCTGTATGAGGTAATGAAGCGGATAAGTGAAACAGAGGCGGATCGACGACCGGATAAAGTACAGGTCGTTTTTACTGACGGATCTCGGCGAATGCGCGTTGTAGTTGGAGTGGATGCGGCGCTTGAAAATGAGGGTAAAGAAGTAGTTAGAGCTCTCGAAAGATCGGCTGTACTGTCTGTGATTGATGATAAATGGATGCAGCATTTACGGGAATTAGATTCGGTAAAAGAAGGTATTGGGTTACGTTCTTTTGCACAAAAAGATCCCTTACTAGAATACAAAAAAGAAGCCTTTGAGATGTTTAAACAGCTTATAGAAATGATTAACCGTGAGGTTATTTCATTGATTTGGAAAGCTGTCCCAGAGGCACAAGCATCACCCAATACCGTACAACAGGCTCAGCAGCAAAAGTCATCATACGATACTCAACGCATGCAAACACAACATGCCGATTCAACAGGTATGGGTTTTCATGCACCCGCTGCACCAAGTGCGGCACAAGGACAATCTCCGATGGGTCCAAATGTTAAACGAAAGCCCGTTGAAGTTGTTGTTGAGCCCGGAAGGAATGATATTGTTACCATACAGAATATGGCAACGGGTGTTACTGAAAGTATTAAATGGAAATTTGCCAAGAAAAAAGTAGAGCAAGAAGGATGGGTCATTGTCGAACAATAAGATAAACTAAAATGAAGGTACTAGGCATCGATATTGGCAGCTATGGTATCAAAGGCGCTCTTGTAGATACGGTGAAGGGAGAGATTATATCAGGGAAAAAATCTACCGACAAATTAGAAGATACCCGTCCTCATAAAATTATTTCTAAAGTACATAAACTGGTCAAAAAATTTGATTGGAAAGGCCCAATAGGTTGTGCATTTCCCGCGGCCATTCATAAAGGGCGAGTGTTATCAGCCTCTAGAATAGATACGGCTTGGGTCGATGCCGATGCAGAACATGTATTTAGTGAAATTACTGGCTGTCCAGTACGCCTTATAAATGATACCGACGCTACAGGTATTGCCGAAATGACCTTTGGAGTTGGCAAAGGCTACCGAGGAACGGTCATCGTTTTGACAGTAGGAACAGGGATTGGGTCATCAATTTTCGTTGATAATATACTTGTACCAAATACAGAGCTGGGTCTTATCGAATTAAAAGGTATTAGCATAGAAGAACGAGCATCGAATAGGGCAAGAAAGGAAGAAGGAATTCAGCGAAAAACATGGGCAAAACGACTTCAGTTTGCCTTACAATATTACGAAAAGCTTTTTCACCCCGAACTTTTTATCATCGGTGGTCAGCTTAGTAAAAAAGCCGATAAAACCTTTCCCTACATGAAAATTAGCACAAGGTTAAAAGCGGCGGAATTTCAAAACAATGCCAGTATTGTGGGTGCTGCGTATTATGCGGCTTCACTAAGTTCTCGGGGTAATTAAAACGAACTAGCCACCCACCTGATAAGTTCGGTTCCGTAATACCAGCAAAGGATTAAGGCCACTATCAATTTAATACCGCTGGCTGCCATAAATCCTAAAAATGAACCCCAAGCTGCCTTAAGGGCTTGCTCTTGACCTTGGCCCCCCATCATTTCACCCAGAAATGTGCCTATAAGTGGCCCGATAATAAAGCCTATTGGAGGGAAGCCAATACCGACTATGATCCCGAGAAGACTACCCCAAAAGCCATAGCGAGTCCCACCGGTTTTTTGGCTGGTCCAAGCAGGTATAAAATTGTCGAGCACAGAGAATAACACAATAGCAATGGCCCATCCCCAAATAAATGCAGAAGAAAAGGGCGCAATTGTCCACTGCATAATTAAAATTCCCAATAAACTGATCGGTAAACCAGATACTACTGGTAAAAAAGATCCAATAAATCCGAATAGGATTAATAACGCGCCAAGGATGAGTAAGAGTAATTCCATATGAACAGGGGTTTTAGGCCTTACCTACACAAACGATTTACTTACCCAAAGGTTGCATTGGGCTTGCGGTCGAAGTTAGGTTTAGCTATAATCTAAGCTACTGCTATATTTTCATAAATAAGACTAACCTAATTTTGACATTATGAGTATGAGTATCACCTCAGCGGGCACCTTAGAGCCCCAGAAAAACGACTTTTTTGGGCATCCAAGGGGCTTGTCTACCCTCTTTTTTACCGAATTGTGGGAGCGTTTCAGCTATTATGGTATGCGCGCTTTACTGGTACTTTTTATGACAGCAGAGGCCATTGGTAATAATCCTGGCTTGGGTTTATCGGTAGGTGAGGCCACCGCTATTTATGGTCTTTATACCTTTTTCGTTTATATGTTATCACTTCCTGGTGGTTGGATTGCTGATAATATTTGGGGGCAACGAAAAGCAGTATTTATAGGTGGTATTATCATTGCCATGGGGCACTTTAGCATGGCAGTCCCGACAACAACTTTTTTCTTTATTGGATTAGCACTTATTGTTATTGGCACGGGATTGCTAAAACCAAATGTAAGTTCAATGGTGGGCGATTTATATCCCGAGGGCGGTGCAATGCGCGATGCGGGCTTTTCTATATTTTATATGGGGATTAACTTTGGTGCTATATTAGGACCATTATTATGTGGTCTTCTTGGTGAAGGGTATAACTGGCATTATGGATTTACATTAGCTGGTTTTGGTATGATTCTTGGTCTTATTTCTTATAAAATTGGAGGAAAATATTTAGGAACAGCTGGTGATCTTAAAGTAGATGTTGATCCTGATACCCTTACCAAGCGAAGCAAGATTTTTTACACAGTAGTTTCCATCATTGGCGCGCTTATTGTATTACTAGGCTTCTTAGTTAGATCTGGTGCTATTGAACTTGCTTTGGAATCATTAGCAGGTAATTTAGGACTGGTTGCAGTTGTAATTACCATTGCGTTTTTTGGGTATATCATATTTTTTGGAGGGCATACAGGAGAGGAAAAAAAGCGCCTTGGTGTCATTTTTTGGTTATTCATCTTAGCGGCTATTTTTTGGAGTGGTTTTGAGCAAGCTGGTTCTTCGTTGAATATTTTTACGGCTGAACTAGTGAATCGTTCTGCAGGACCTAGTGTATATTTGGGGGGTATTGGAGCCCTCATGTTAACGGCTCTGTTAGCTATTCCACTTTGTTATTATACTTATAAAACATGGATTCGTGAGGATATTTGGTCGGTAGCTAAAATTGCTGTCATGTTTACTAGTGTAGGCCTGCTAGGGTTAGTTTATTGGATGCTGAGCCAAGTGGGTAAAGGTTGGGAAATCCCTGCTAGTACGCTACAGCTAATTAACCCATCTTTCATTGTGATATTTGCTCCTATCTTTGGTTTTATGTGGACATGGTTAGCTAGTAAAAATGCCAATCCGTCTATACCTATGAAATTTGCTTTAGGTCTTCTAGGCCTATCTGCAGGTTTCTTTGTGCTTGCATGGGGATCTGCTAATGCCTCCAATACGAATTTGGTTTCACCAGCTTGGCTTATTGTAATGTATTTTTTACATACGGTTGGTGAACTTTGTCTATCACCTGTTGGACTATCTTCGATGACTAAGCTTTCTCCTAAAAGTCGGGTAAGTCAGATGATGGGTATATGGTTTGTGGCAGCGGCACTTGGAAACTTAATTGCTGGTTTGGTAGCGGGACAGTTAGAAAATCTTGCCCCTGCTAGTCTATTCCAAGCAGTAGCACTATTTGTAGGGGGTGGCGGGGTAGTTGCTATTTTAGCGGCCCCATCAGTGAAAAAACTAATGGGAGATATCGAATAAATACAGGCATTAGTTATATTGTAAATTAACCCGATAATCTATGGTATAACTCAAGTATCAAATCACTAGATATACTGTAGCAGCAAGTACTCCCCCTAGTAGTGGACCTAGAATGGGGATCCATCCATAGGCCCAATCACTGGAACCCTTATTTGAAATAGGTAGAATAGTGTGGGCTAGGCGTGGGCCAAAATCTCTTGCGGGATTGATTGCAAAACCAGTAGTTCCACCTAAACCTAAACCGATACACCATACAAGAAAAGCAATGGGTAAGGCTCCAACCGATCCCAAACCAATGGGGGTATTTGAGGTATTCATTAACTGTCCATCGCTTATATAAAACACTACAAAGACGAGTACAAAAGTTCCTATAATTTCCGAGATCAGGTTGTTGAAAGACGATCTAATAGCCGGTATAGTACTGAAAGTGGCGAGAATTATGGAGGAATCGTGAGTCTCTTCATAGTGGTCTTTGTACATAAGCCAAATAGAAGTTCCGCCTAAGAAAGCTCCAAGAATTTGTGCGATAATATAGCCAGGAACTTCTGCCCAAGGAAATTCGCCTGCTGCAGCTAGCCCTATGGTAACTGCTGGATTTAGATGAGCTCCTGAATATGGACCTGCGACTACTACACCGGTAAAAACGGCTAGTCCCCAACCAGTGGTAATGACTAACCAACCAGAATCATATCCTTTTGTTTTGGGTAATAAAACATTTGCTACAACACCATTTCCTAGGATTAATAGTAAGAAAGTAGCTATAAACTCAGCAATTAAAGGGGTCATAATATAATATTTTTTTGTTTAATATATATTTGTTTTTATTACATTTAGTATTTGTATATATAGTGGTGATATACGGGTGATATATTTACCATACATAGGTATACTCTTTAGTTGATTTACCGTAATGGTGATACTCATGGTGATAATTTATACTCTATAAAATGTGGTGATACGTTAACTTGATATTAACTTACTAACTATAAGTAAAAAAAGAACTACCTACTAAGTAAGTAGTCCTTTCTGTCCACCGGTCATGTTTATACAGAAAAACCAATGCTGATAGCGCCTGATTTTGGGTGGAAGCGGCTACGTTAACTTCATTTACCAGGTAATTCAAATACTTTTCCACTTCGGAGGCGCCCATTTCGATAGGGTGTGTGGTGTTGTGAAAGTAAATATATCGTTTAATCCACCCGATATAAGCTTGCTCTGTTTTATAGCTATAATTTCTCCTCCTTATTTCTCTACGGACTTGTGTAAGTAATTTACTGGCTGCCATACTGTTGATTCTTTTGTTAATAGCTCTATATTGTATGACCGATCAGAGTGGAATTCCTTACAAAAATTATTAGACGAACTTTTGTTCGCCTATACATTTAAAAGTTGGTTACAGTGAGCAAGAGCGGTACATTCCTTGTATCATCCTAACAATATACATTTCCTTCTGTTCGCTTAATAATATGTTATGCTATTGGGAGAATGAGAAAGCTTACTCACTTGTTAATACTCATCTTTCTAGTATTCCTTACCAAAGGATGCATAGATAGCTGTCTATATAGTGGTTGTGAACCAGGAATATACTTAACTATCAAAAAAGAGTTACCCGATACAACTATTCAAGTTGAGGACAATTTAGAATTGAATCTAAAGGAATATTTTCAACTTGGTGAAGGAGGTTCAGGCGGTAAATTTGCAGGTTATCCTATTATTCAGCCCTTAGGAATTGATACCAACATAGCCATATTTTCGTATGACTATCGAAAAGATCGACATGGTGAGCAATTCTCTATTAGTGGTAAATTAACTGGAAATACTGAAGTTGAACTTGAAATTTCGTGGGACGGTGGCCGAGATATAGCATACCGCGATGTATCATTTGTTTTAAATGTAAATTCAAACCAATAGCATAACAGATAATTTTACTAGGTTAAGAGTCTATGAGTGATTTGTCCAAGCTTGAACTGAATGGATAGCCTTATTCCATCCTTCAATCGATTTTGTAATTTGAGTACTTTCAGATTCAGTTTTGAAACATTTATCCATTGCCCATATAGTTTGAATTTCTTCAATATTTTCCCAATATCCAACACTTAAACCAGCCAAATAAGCGGCGCCTAGTGCAGTCGTTTCTACGCATCTTGGACGAATCACATCGGCTCCCAATAGGTCTGCCTGAAATTGCATCAGCAGATTATTAGTGGTGGCTCCTCCATCTACCCGAAGTTCTTTTATAGATATTCCTGAATCTGCCTCCATGGCTTTTAATACATCATAACTTTGATAGGCCATGGATTCCAAGGCGGCTCGTGCGATATGAGATTTGGTAGTGCCACGTGATAAACCAACGATCATGCCACGTGCTTCTTGATTCCAATAAGGCGCACCCAACCCCGCAAAAGCCGGAACAAAATATACTCCATCCGTATCTGAAGATTGCTTTGCTAAGATTTCTATTTCGGATGAGTTGTGAATCATTTCCATCCCATCGCGAAGCCACTGAACAACGGCGCCTGCAATAAACACACTGCCTTCAAGTGCGTAATGAAGTTCACCATCTATTTTCCACGCAATAGTAGTTAGAAGATTGTGTTTTGAAACGACAAACTCTGGACCAATATTCATGAGCATGAAGCAGCCAGTTCCATAGGTATTTTTAACCATTCCTACTTCGGTACACATCTGCCCGAAAAGAGCAGCTTGCTGATCGCCGGCAACTCCTGTAATAGGAATACTATGTCCAAAAAATTGCTCACTTGTTCTGCCTAAGTCATCGCTTGATTCCATTACTTTTGGCAGCATCGGTGAAGGAATACCAAACAGTTTTAATAACTCTTCGTCCCATTTTTGGTCGCGTATGTTATAGAGCATAGTTCGAGAGGCATTGGTTACATCGGTTACATGGGATTGCCCTTCTGAAAATTTCCAAATAAGCCAACTATCAATAGTGCCAAAAGCTAGATGTCCTTTTTCGGCTAGTTTTTGTGCACCAGGCACCTGCTTTAAGATCCACTCCACTTTTGTAGCGGAGAAATAGGCGTCTATGACCAGACCCGTTTTCGATTGAATCTCTTGGAGTCGTCCTTGTTCTTTTAGTTGGTTGCATCGTTCTGATGTTCTTCGATCTTGCCAGACTATGGCATGGTAAATGGGCTGCCCCGTTCTTTTATCCCAAACGACCGTGGTTTCTCGTTGATTGGTAATTCCGATCGCAGCAATCTGGTTTCCTTTGATGTGAGCGATACTCATCACCTCCATTGCAATACTCAGTTGACTTGACCAGATCTCGTTTGCATCGTGTTCCACCCATCCGGATTGGGGAAAAATTTGGGTAAATTCTTTTTGTGCCATAGCCACAATACTCCCTTTTTTGTCAAAAAGTATAGCGCGAGAACTTGTAGTGCCCTGGTCTAGTGCGAGTATATAGGAATGCATAACAGTTGAGTTTGGTTAAAAAGAGTGCGTGGATTATTGTACTAAAAATGATCCAGATAAAATAAATAAAAACACGTGAAAGAGTCTTCAAATAGTACAGATAAAGAACCCATTGCTGCCATAGCTACCCCCATTGGGGAAGGCGGGATTGCGGTGATTAGAGTTTCGGGGAGGGGAGCTATTGCGAAGGTGCAGGAACGGTTCAAGGGAAAAAATATAGGTACAGCATCATCGCATACCATTCATTTTGGGCGCCTTGTTGATGAACAAGGCCGCTTGGTAGATGAGGTTTTGGTGAGTTTATTTCATTCACCTAGAAGCTACACAGGGGAGGAAACCGTAGAAATTTCTTGTCATGGGGGTATTCTGGTGACCCAGCGGGTGTATGAAACTTTGTTGGCTACAGGCATTAGGGCCGCAGAAGCCGGAGAGTTTACTCAACGTGCTTTTTTAAATGGCAAATTAGGCTTAGAACAAGCTGAAGCCGTAGCTGATCTAATTCATGCTAGTAGTGCAAAAGCAGTTGACGCCGCGAATCAGCAGTTATCTGGTAGTTTGGGAGCTTATGTAAAAGAATTTAGGCAACAAATTATTGATGCGACCGCGATGATTGAACTAGAATTAGATTTTATAGAGGAGGATGTTGAATTTGCTAATAAGGAACAGTTGCAACAGCTGTTACAGGATGTAAAGACGGCCATTCATAGGTTATTAGAAAGCTATGAGGCTGGTAGATTGGTTAAAGACGGAATTAAAACAGTGCTCATTGGTCGCCCCAATGCAGGTAAATCAACACTTTTAAATGCTTTGGTAGGGATTGATCGAGCGATTGTTACCAATATAGCTGGGACCACAAGAGACACTGTTGATGTAGAATGGAATCACGGTGGGTTATTATTTAGGCTTATTGATACAGCTGGTTTACGTGAAACAGAGGATCGCGTCGAAGCCGAGGGAGTCCGGCGCAGCCAAATGGCAGTGAAAGAAGCAGATGTAATAGTTTATTTAAGGGATTTGAATGAGCCCTTTACCACTGATGAAATAAGTGAGATTGAACATTTGCAAGCATCGGCAACGGATAACCCATTTCTCTGTATCGGAACCCAATATGACCGATTAACTAAGGCTGAACAGCAAGCGCATGAAGAGCGCGCCATCAGTGAGGAAAACGATTGGAGTAGTGTTGAAGATCTGCATATATCTGCGGCAACTGGCGAAGGTTTACAGGAACTAAAGGATCGCATTAAAGAGGTCGCAATGAGTCAGGCCCATTTCGATGGTGAATCTCTACTAGTTACTTCTTCTCGACACAGAGATGCCCTTGAAAAAACATTGAATCATGTTGAAGCCGCTCTCAACGGATTAATGAGTGGACTAACGGGTGATTTCCTAGCGATAGACCTACGTGCAGCCTTGCAGAGCCTAGGGACCATAACAGGGGAAATTACCAATGAAGATATCTTGGATTCTATATTTTCTAGGTTTTGTATTGGGAAGTAGATGAGTGAAGCTACCCCAGATAAAAAATCTAAGCCAGCAATAAATATAGTTTGGCTGAAGAGAGATATTCGTTTAGCTGACCATGAAGGGTTTTATCTAGCAGAGCAAGCCGAACAAGATTATATCCCACTCTATATATTCGATGTGGGTGAATTAGCAGGCCCCGATTCGTCTTTGCGGCATCAACAGTTTGTGTATCATTCCTTAATGGAAGTGAATAAACAACTAGAATCAGTTGGAAGAGAAATAATGTTTTGTTGGGGGAATACAGAGAAAATATTTGAGTTTTTTTCACACACATTTTCTGTCAACAAAGTGTTTTCTTATCAGGAATCTGGCACCATTAGAACCTGGAAAAGAGACCAACGTGTGGCTACTTTTTTTGCTGGCAACGGTATAGGTTGGAAGCAATGTCAGCGAGATGGGGTTATTCGTGGAATAGATAGTCGGGATGGATGGAATAAGGCATGGTTGGATTGCATGAATCGACCTTTGTTTTACCCAACTTATTCAGTGCCAAATGAATATATAGATGCTTTTTTTAAGGATATATCAAATAAACATCCCTTTCCCTTTCCAGCGGAGTTAAGGGCCGAACTAGAGTGCTATCCGGGAATGCATCATCCCGTGGGAGAAAGCCAAGCATGGAAATGTTTAGAGAGTTTTATGGGGGCTCGAGGGCGGAATTACCAGCGGCACATCTCAAAGCCACTTTTATCTAGAGAGAGCTGTAGTCGAATTTCTCCTCACTTAGCTTGGGGGAATATCAGTATTAGACAGGTGTATGGTTTTGTAAATAATCATTCGGCTAAGGCGGAAGCCTCACGCGCATATGCTTCGTTTTTGACGCGCCTTAGGTGGAATGCTCATTTTATTCAAAAGTTCGAAATGGAACCGGAGTATGAACTTCAATGCGTAAATCGGGGGTATGAACTTATGTCATACTCCAATCGTCCGGATTTTTTGGAGGCGTGGAAGCAAGGCTATACTGGTGTACCACTGGTTGATGCATGCATGCGGTGTTTGGAGGCAACGGGATGGATTAATTTCCGCATGAGAGCTATGTTGGTGTCTTTTTTGTGTCATCATTTGGATTGTGATTGGAGACTTGGTGTATATCATTTGGCTAGGCTGTTTTTGGACTATGAACCCGGTATCCATTATCCTCAGTTTCAAATGCAAGCCGGTACTACGGGTGTGAACACCATTCGAATGTATAATCCAGTGAAACAGTCCAAGGATCATGATCCTGATGGGGAGTTTATTCGGCAATGGGTTCCTGAGTTAGAGCAGTACCCCACGGCTTACATACACGAACCATGGTCTATAACACCTATTGAAAAGGCTTGTTTACTATCTGGGAATGGGATTGAGTATCCCGACCCAATCGTTGATGTCGCAAGTGCGGCATCGGTAGCTAGAAAAAAGATTTGGAGCTACAGAGACTCTTTATTAGTTAAACAGGAAAATCAAAGGATTCTAAAAAAACATACCCATCGCACACGTTAATGTGGATGGGTATGATAAATGAATTAGAGTATGTCGTTTCTTACTACAAGGCCTTCTAATAGCCTATACCTAGCTATTTAAATGCCTATTCGTCCCCTTCTTGAACTGGCTCTATGATGTCTCCCTTTTCGGTTACATCCACGACCTCATAACCAAGGGCTTTTAGTTTATCGCGATTACTCGCCTCATCACCTACCACCAAAATGTATGCATTGTCAGTGTTTAGGTACTTTTTGGCTAGCGTATTGATTTCCTCTCGCGTAATACTCTGAATGATTTCAGCTTGCTTTTCTACATAGGAACCGTCTAAATCATATCGGATGATGTTACCCAAGAAGCCAGCTTTTTGAAAGGGTGTTTCATAACGACGTGCATCTCGCTGGCCAATAGAGTTTTTCATAAAATTGAGTTCATCATCGGTAATCCCATTTTCTTGGAAGCCTTTGATCTCTTTTATAAACTCTACTACGGCACTATCGGTGGCACTGGCTTTGATACCTGCAGAGGCCGTAAACTGACTCCCTCGATCATTCCCACTAAACCCAGAGCGAGCACCATATGTCCAGCCTTTGTCTTCCCGCAGGTTTAGATTAATTCGGCTATTAAATGCCCCACCTAAACTATAGTTCATTAAGCTGGTTTTAAAATACTCACCGGTGGCATCATAGGCCATATCAGAAACATAACCGATGCGAATTTCAGATTGTGGGGCACCTACTTTATCCATAAGATACACTTTAGTATAGTCTCTGGGCTTTGGCTCGGGTAAGTTAGGTATCTCGACATTTTTGGTTTCCCAATTGTTTAAGAAAGCTAGGCTGGAGAGTGCTTCTTCTTCGGAAATATCACCAACCACTACTACTTCTGTAATTTCTGGAGACATATAGGATTCATAGAATGCTAGAATATCTTCCACGGTAATTCGGCTCACTGTTTCCTCGAGACCAGAGGTTGGAACTGAGTAAATATGTTCATCTCCATAGAGTAAGCGGCTGTAGATTTGGCTGGCTACTGCAGCAGGATTCTGATAAGATGCACGAATACTTTCTAATTGCTGTTGCTTAACCCGATTAAAGTCGTCCTCAGTAAAGGCTGGGCGGTAGAGTATTTCTTCCAAAAGTTCCATAGTACGGGTCAAATTCTTGCTTAGAGTACTTACCCCGACCACTGTTTCACTTCTGCCACCTGATACAGAAATGGAACTGGCCACTAGGCGCAATTCTTCGGAAATCTCCTCAGAACTGTAATTCTGGGTACTTTCATTCATCAACGCAGCGGTTAAGGATGCAAGACCAGCTTTTTGTGGGTCATTTGCGTCTAATTCATGCCCACCTTTAATGTATAATTGCACATTGACGGTGGGTACTTCGTTTGATTCGGTCCCAATAAGTTGAATTCCGTTCTCAAGGCTGGCTCTCCAGTAATCAGGTACTTGAACTAAAGGAGCGGTTCCAGGTGTCGGTTTTACGCTACGATCAAAACTATCTCCTTCTGGACGTGAGTAGGAAAGCCCGGAATAGTCCGTGGTAGGGAATGGATTATCTCCATCTTTTTGTGCAACATAGTTGTCGGGTGCTGCAGGCGCAGTTGCCCCTCCATCATTTGGTAGCACACTAAGTAAAACTCCTGGTTTATTGTAAATATATTCGTTAAAAACCCGCATGATATCTTCTTTGGACACGGCCAAATAACGGCTTAAGTCCTCTTCTATATAATTAGCATTTCTAGCAATAGTCTGATAATCAGCTAATTGAGAAACCTTACCACTAACAGAAGTGAGGCCATTAATAAAGCTAGATTCGAAGCTAGCCTTAATCTTTGTTAAGTCATTATCATTTACTCCTTCCGTTGCAAATTCATCTAAAATGACTCTCATTTCCTGCTCAAAATCGGCTAGAGTTTGGCCTGGATATGGCAATACAAACATAGTAAACTCACCAGCTAATTCACTTACTGGATGAAATACAGAAGCTTGAATAGCTTTTTGGGTGAGTATAAATTTCTTGAATAAGTAGGAACTTCTACCAGTGCCAAGTATTTGGGCTAAGAAGTCAAGAGGTGCTTCATCTGGATGGAAGCGTGGTACCGTTGGGTAGGTTGCTAAAAGTGCTGGAAACCGGATATTATTATCTACATAAGAAACATAGCGGTCTGCGTCGAGCTGAACAGGCTCCAAAGTCATATTGTCAACTTCAGGTCCTTTTGGTATGATGCCAAAATATTTTTCAACCATGGGAATGACTTCCTCTGCGGTTACATTTCCACCTATAGTAAGGGTGGCATTATTTGGACCATACCACCGCATAAAGAATTTTTTTAGATCGTCCACATCGACTCGGTCAAGATCTTCCAATTTCCCAATGGTAAGCCAAGAATATGGATGGCCAAAAGGGTACAAGGTTTCAGCGGTGAGTTCACTCCATCGGCCGTATGCAGCATTGTCGTAGTTTTGACCTTTTTCATTTTTCACGGTTTCTCGCTGAATCTCAAACTTTTTCTGGGTTACTGCATCTAAGAAAAATCCCATTCGATCAGCTTCTAACCAAAGTACCACTTCTAGTTGGTTACTAGGCACGGTTTGATAGTAATTGGTTCGATCCCGGTTGGTGGATCCATTTAAGGTCCCTCCGGCATCACTGATGATTTTGAAGTGTTCTTCGTCGGCCACATTTTCAGAACCTTGAAACATCATATGCTCAAAAAAGTGAGCAAATCCAGACTTATAAAGCTCTTCTCTAGCTGAGCCTACATGATAGGTGATGTCGACATGAACCAAAGGATCTGAATCATCCTCATGTATAATGATCGTAAGTCCATTGTCAAGAAAAAACTTCTTGAATGGTATAATAATTCCGTCATTTTTTTCAGTTAAATTAATTTCTTGAATCAAACTTGTTTGAGCTTTCAAATGAAGCATACTCGTTGTTAATAAGGTTATTAATAAAGTGATTTTTAATAGTTGATTAAACATGATTATGTTACTATTTATTAAATATTATGTTGATACTTAGAACGCTTTAGTTTATTATTAAAAAAATTATATTCGCAGATTTGTAATAAAATTTTATAAGGCTAGATATGTCAAATGAAACCAAACCATCAGTTGAACTGCGTATCCCAATACTCAAAGATATGGAATTAGTGGCAACTAGTACAGCTGATGTGATAGCAAAATACATGCAATTGAGTGAAGAAGAATCGGGCGAAATATCCATGGCATTGATTGAAGCAACAATCAACGCTTTTGAACATTCTGAGTCACAAAAAGATATCTTTATAAACTTTACAATTTCGGATGATGAACTAACAATAAAGGTTATAGATCAAGGTAAAGGGTTTGATAGTAAAGGCATACAAATACCAGATATTGACTCAAAATTAAAGAAACAAGAAAGAAAGAGAGGATGGGGTGTAATGCTTATCAAGGAATTGATGGACTCAGTCGATTATGAATCAAGTAATGATGGAACCACACTGACAATGACTAAGAAAAAGAAAAATGAGTAAGATAATTAATACCGAAGAACAAAATATATATGTAATAGTCAAAACTGAAGGCTATTTCAATAAAGATCTTGGTGAACTCGTGATATCAGTAGTGGAAGAAAAAGTTCAAGAAGACAAGTTTCATTTTATTTTAGATCTGGAGCAATCAAAAATTGTTAATAGTATTGGTGCTTCCATCCTTATTGAGGTTATCGAGATATTGCAAGATAAAGATGGAACTTTATCATTATGCCATATGGCTCCCATAATTGAAAAAACATTTTCTATAATGGGTCTTACAAAGTATTGCAATACCTTTGCTACTTTAGATGAAGCACTTGCGCAGTAAAATTATTTGAGGAAGGGTTTACTTTTGGTATCAAAAATAATTTCAGATTATAATAGTAAATACCCTGACTTAGATATTGATTGTTCATTTCACGAGCAAAAAGAATTGCTTAAAAGTATCGGTGGTGCAAAATATCTACATGAGGGTAGACAAATACCGTATTATGAAGAGTCGCTAACTTTTCTCAAAGATAAATTAGACGCAAATAAGTCTTTAGATACAGAAAATCTTTATTTCATTAATGAAATAAACGATACGATCAATGTTCCTATCTTTTGTAATGATGAAATAATTGGTATTGCATTGGGTCGAAAATCCAATATTAAACCAAGTATTATCAATAATGTCGGTATTCAGCTATCAAGTTTTATTACAAAAAAATTTTTCACGAAAAAAATAAAGAATATTGAGTCAAGAGCTAATATTAAAGATTTAGAGTTCGAATCGATAGTCCAGCTCACTAATATGCTGAGTTTTTGCGATAATTTATCTAACGAAACTTTAGAATATATACTGATACATTTAGTATCGCTTTATGCAGCGTCAAAAGGTATGTTCATCCTTAGAGATTCGAACACTAATATTTATGAAGTTCGGGCTACTTTTGAAATACGGGAAGAGGATATGCCTAGAAGAATGTTGACAGATAATAAAGGTCTACTCGCTGAACTGAAAAATACGAAGAAAACGTTTCTTGTAGAATCTGGTAAATTTAATTTGGTCAAATTTGTTGAGCATAATTCAATTTGTAGCCCAATTTATTTCAGAGGTAACTTGCTTGGCTGTATAATTTTAGCTGATAAAGAAAGTAGAAAGGGGTTTATACACTTTTCAGATTTAGATGCCAATCTTTTTGATAGTCTGACTAAAGAGATCAGTTTAACAATCAATAATCTCAAGCTTATTGATGATCTTCAATCAACAAATAGTCTGATTGACAATATAATGACATCTATAGAAGCTGGAATCATAAAGTTTACAGAATTTGGTGAAATTGAATACGTAAACAAGAAAGCAATTGAAATTATTGGAATAGAACGAAATCTAATTCAGAACCAACATTATGGAATAATTTTCGCCGATAATGAGTCATTTCTGAAAGTAATTAGTAATTACGAGTTAGTTGAATCTGACAATCAAGCACAAATAGTCAAAAATATACCTTTTAAAAGTATGAATGGCACTATTCATACCTTGGATACTACAATAACACCTGTTTACGATAAAAACAAAGACAGATCTGGATATATATTGTCATTTGATGATATTTCAGATATGCAAAAAGTTAAGACGACTTTTAAAAAATATGTTTCTGGGAATATTGTAGATGAAATCTTGGATAATAATTCGAAAAGTGATTTAGGAGGCACTTTATCAGACGCTTGTGTATTATTTGCTGATATTAGAGGGTTTACGGCTTTTTCAGAAAAAACATCAGCTTCAGAATTAGTCTCAATATTAAATCAATATTTTACCGAAATGATTGACATTGTATATGAATACAATGGCACTTTAGATAAAATTATTGGTGATGAATTAATGGTTTTATTTGGAGTCCCAAATAATACTGAGTATGATTGTCAAAATGCAGTCGATTGTGCAATTACTATGTTTAAAAGACTCGATGAATTCAATGAAAAACTAGAAAAATCACACAATCATAAATTGAAGATAGGTGTAGGCATTCACTATGGTGAAGTAGTTGCTGGAAATATAGGATCAGATAAACAGATGAACTACACTGTTATAGGAGATAATGTTAATCAAGCAGCTAGATTTTGCTCAAATGCTAGTCCAAATGAGATTATAATATCAGAGGATGTTTATAATAATATTTCAGATCAGAGCCTATTTAGTGAAAGTATTTTGATCAATGTAAAAGGTAAGAATAACGCAATATCCGTCAGAAAATTTACTCATTCCTCGATTTAAGCAACTTTCTTTATAACAACTAATGTTATATCATCTGGTAAGTCATCTAGATGAGAACGCCATTTTTTACCTAGTCCTAATAGTGCATTTGAAATTTGTTTAGCACTTTTATCAATATTATCAAATATTTCATTATATATAGCTTCATAATCCAACAACTCATTTGATTCATTAGGTAATTCTGGTAATCCATCTGACATCATTACTAGAATATCACCAACTTCAAAATCATGTTTTTTAGACTCATATTGAGTTAGACTTAATCCACCCAAAGGCAAGTTAGGAATTAACACCTCGTTTAGCTTATTATTCTTTGCACTGTATATAAAATAAGGTGGCATTGCAGCTGAACTTATTTCTATTGTATTCTCTTCAAGTTTAACTACTGATAAACTCATACGAATTCTACCAAAATTCACTTTTTTAACAATGGTATTTAGTTTACTTAGCATAGTGGATGGAGAATTTAATTCAACACCGTTTAAACCAGCCTTAGTAACGGAAACCATAATTCCTGAAGTCACACCATGGCCTGTTGCATCACCACATATACTGTAAAGTTTGTCTTCAAACTCAATGAAATCGAAATAATCACCACCCATTTCAGTAGCAGATTGTAGATATGTGCTAATATCAAAAATAGTTGTTGCTGGTGTTATTTTGGGTAGTAAGCTTTGTTGTAAATCTCTTGCTTCGTTTAATTCCTTTTCACGTCGTTCTTTTTCAAACTCATCTTTTGCTTTTTCAACTCGCCTTTTCTGGATTAACCAATAAATACCGATTAGAGCGATAACATAAAAAAGGAGTGCTTGGTAACTAAACCAAAAGGGAGGTTTATTGGTTATAGCAATATCTATTTCATTAAGAGATCGATTTCCATTAGCATCAACAAGGTATATACTTAATTCTGATCCATAATATGGTAGTGAGGAGATAACAATCTGGCTTCCATTAATGTTTGCATTATATTGATCATTATTAATGCTATAATAGAATCTATTATTGTCTGATTTGTAGTGGTTACCAATATAAACGTCAAATAACAGTGATGTTATTTGATAGTCTATCTGTATTTTGTTGTCAACAATTTGGATTGGATAAGGATTGTTGAATTTATCATAGCCTATAACTTTGAATAATTTTATTTCATTTGAAGCATCAATTTCATACAAATCCCCATAATCAAATTGATAAAGCCCATCTGATCCACTTAGTACAATATTTGCGCTGTCAATTTGGTGAATAGAGTTTTTATTGAAAGATGTCATAAAAAGGCCGTCTTCTTCCGTAATTGAGCGGATTTTTCCATCCTTAATTAAATTTATGCCTTGCCCACTTTGAACAAACAGAATACCATCTTGATAGTAAATATCAGATATATTATTGGATAATAACCCGTCTTCTTTTGTAATTCTGTTTATATTATTTGATTCTAAATCAAATGTATATAACCCTCTTCCATTTGTTCCACCGTACATTATATCATTTTCTTTAACATAATAGAGATTGTCGATTCTATTTAATGTATTAAGAGCATCGGATCCGATACTTGAGAAGCTAGGTATTAATAGGCTGTCCAAATTATCTATTTGGTGTATGGAGATGTTTTTAATGTCACTTGATATCCAAAGATTGTTGTCAACTCTTTCAATATCGATAAATCTCGGCGGCACATTTGGACTTAGTAGTTCATCATAGATGTATTCGCTTTTTGGAAAATAAAATGTAAAATCTGAAAAACTATCTAAATCGGATTCAAATTCATACGTTGAGTTATTAGTAGTTACATAAAAGGATTCATCATTAAGCTCAATATTATTTACTTCACCCCATTCTAACTCAAAATTATAACTAAATTGTAATGCGAAGAAGCTAAAATCTAAATTATAAAAATGAAGCGTACTATTGCCAAATGCTAGCAGATAGTTATTTTTTAGGATGATCTTTTTGTTGTCATCATTTACAAAATCTTCTGGTACTTCAATTTCATAATTATTTTCATCTGACATATTTCGCACAAAAAATATGTCATCTTTTAATGTTATCTCGTAATATTCATTTCTAGAAAAATAGTCAACTCCATCACCTGATCTAATTATAAAAGATCCCCTTAGGTTATATTTTGTTAGACCATTTTGGGTAGCAACCCATAAAAAATCTCCTTTGATATCAATTTCAGTTATGGAGTAATCTGTTATTTTTTCAAAAATAATTTTGTATTCATTATCATATACAGAAACAAAATTTTCACCTGATACTAATAAATAATCTCCTTCTTTATGAATTTTTTTTACACTTAAATTATCATTTGAAGCCTCAATTATTTTTGATTCAAACCTTTGATTTATCGAGTCATACTCTAAGAGTGTTAGTTTTGAGTTAACTAACAATGCAAATAGTTTCGAATTTATCTTTATTATATTTTTTACATCACTATTTACAAATTGCTTCTGGTTGATAAGATTATCATTATCTCTGTCATAAATATCTAACCCTCTGTCTGTCCCTATTAGTAAATAATCTGATCTAGGTTCAATCATAGAGCTATTGATTTTAATACTCGAAAATCCATTTATAACATTTGAAGATAAACTTCCATTAGCATTTTCTAATCGTCTACTCACACTACTGTCACTTCGATCTATAATATTTATACCTCGATCTGTTGCGATCCATATCTTATTCTGTTCGAAATAGATTCCACTCTTGTCTGTTAGCGAAGTCAAATTATTCGTTGATATTGTAGAAGGATCAAAGACGTCAAATTTGTAAAATTGACGTATCTCTAAATTATTATCTAAGGTGATTAAACCATTATTTTCTGTAGCTATATATATATCATTTGAAAAAGGATCTTCGTACATAGAAATAGGTCTTGTTTCTGTACGTATTTGCTTAAACGAGTTGTTTGATCTTTGAAAAACACTAAGCCCATCATTAGAAAATGCGATAATTGTATTATTATCTGTTACATAAATCTCATTAATTTGAGTGTTTAATAAAGATGTAGGATCATTTAGACTTGATTGATATTGATAAATTCGACCATCAATTAGGGCATTTAAACCTTCATTTGTTCCAATCCAAATAATTCCCAGGTCATCAGATTTAATGGACTCAACATAATTAGATGATAATCCATTTATGGTTTGTGATATTTGAGCATTTAAAAATTGGTGAAAGGCAACAAAAACTATTAGTAACGCTAAATTCTTTTTTTGGAAAAACATTAGTTACTTATATCCATTTTTAGAGTTGGCGTTTAGCAAGCATTTGAACTAATGCGGCTCCGCGCGTTGCAAATGTATTTTCAGCGACACTTTTCATAATGGTCGTGCTTTTTTCCGTATTTCCATTACCTCTCAGCGCTAAAGCATAGAAATAACTATGATAATTATCATCGTCCATTTCTATATTTGATACTTTAGAGTAATAATTTATTGCTGCTTGATTATCACCACTCATCAGTGCAGCATAGCCACTATATTTATGATATAAAGTTAAGGCATTAGGATCTTGACTAAGATTTTTTTCAAGTAATGTTTTCAACCGATTGAGTTGTGGTTCTATATTAGATGAACCAAAAATAATATCTTTCCAAATCCTGAGTTCTAGTAGATATATATCATTATTGTTTTTCAATGCTAAAAGTTGTTCACGGCTTGCTCCAGAAGTTAAATATGAGTTCAACTCGTTTCTTTTAAATCCAGCTAACTGTTGCAACGATTTATTTGCCCCTTGTTCATCCTGATTGTGCAAATATGAAATAAATATATTCTCTTCCATAAGTGTGATGTTAGCAGTTTTCCACTCTTGATCTTGATTTGAGCTGTTAATTTCACTGCGCATTCTAGTAAAAGCAATTATTGCTTGCTCATAATCTCTTTCATAAAAATAGGTGAATACAGGATATTGGAAGTAGGTTGGTTTTTGTCTGAAATCTAAAACATCAAGACTCTCATCATATAATTTTCTTGCTTCTCTATAATTGCCGCTAAAAGTTTCTACATGCCCAAGCATTAACATAATATTTGAATATGTAAAATCTGTTTCGTTTGGTTCACCCATCAATAATCTAGCACTTTGATATGACTGCTTCGCCATACTTAAATTATTCTGTCCTCGATAAACATTACCTAAAAATCGTTGTGGCCCTGGATTTTTTGGTTGTATACTCGCAGCTCTCATTAGATAACTCGCCGCTAAGTCTGTATCTCTTTCTTCAATTGGAAAATTAACTATGTCATTATCAACGGGAAAATGTAATTGTGCTCTTCGAAATAATGCTGGAAATGAATTGGGATTTTGCTCTAAGATTTCTGCATATCTTGAATCCTTAGCATATGGGTCCTTCAAATCATTTTTTAAATCTGCAGATACTAAGCGTAGTTGGTAATATTCTGGATATGTAGAAATTAAGTCATCAATTATTTTATCTGCTAGAACAGTATTTAAGTTAATAAACTGTTGGTAAGTAGCTTCGATTAGTTTTTCTTCAATTTCAGAGACATTAGATCTATTTTCGTAAGCATTATTCAGGTTTACTCTATAAGTAGCGTTTTGAAGTAAAAGTGAATTATATGTCTTTGCGAAATAAAAGTTGGGATCAAGTTTTAATATTTCTTCCAATAGAGGCGGGTTATCATTACCTCTAAATTCTTCAGCATTAGCCATTACTGTCCTCATTAATTCTAATGCTTTTTCAGAATTAGTAGTTAGAGGTATCAATTTAGACTCTTGAGCAAAAATTGTAGCTGCATATAACGCTACACTAAAAGTAAGTGCAAGAACTTTAAAAGCTTTCATTTTATAACTAATTATTTACGGTTAGTCGATTGGTTGATTTTCGCCATTTGGTAATATGCCGTCATCAAAAGATTGCATTACTGGCACAGTATTATCTTGCATTAGTGGAGCTCCACCCTGCAGAATGCTATTTTCTGTTTCCGGTTTATCAATTACAAAATTAGCAAGTACGCACAAAATAAGAAAAGCGCCTCCCAAGTAAGATGTCGCCTTTGATAATAAATCAGCCGTTCTTCTTGCACCAAGTCCAGAACTTCCCCCCATTGATGTTGCACCGATTCCTGAAAGACCTTGCCCAGTCCCGTTCTGAAGTAATACCACAACAATTAGTAACGCGCAAATAATTGCAATAGTAATTATTAGTATTGTATATAACATAATGACATTAATTATCTTGTAAATAGTTATTAGATTACAAAGAATATATCAATAATTGTCTTGTATACCAATGCTTATTGGATAGGTAGAAGCAAACTAAAATCAAGTTTTCTAGGTATAATAGGAAGCAAGTTTTAGCTTAACATTAATGAGTGACTTTAAAGTTAATGCCAAACTTTTTCTAAGCTCTTACGAGGGTGTTTTCTAAATTCTCAATAAATATAATAGTTAATTGATATGGTGATTCTTTAGATGATAAATCCGCTATTTAATTATAAAGAAAGAAGATTTCGTTCCGGTCTACGAATTACATTCTTTTGTTTAAGTATGCCATTTTTAGTTGGGCTTATACAATATATCCCTATGGCAGGTTGGCAATGGATGTTCGTTCCACCCTGTGTCTACATCTGTTACCGATTGAACTTATTTTTAACGGATCATCGAATTACTAAAGATAATCCATGGTACCAAGGTGGATTGTATTGGAATTCAACTTCACTAACACACTATATAGCTGGTTGGGTAATTGGTTTGCTAGCATTAAGTTTAATGGTTGGGATTGGTTTTTTATTAGGTTTTTTTAGTGTAGAATCAGCAGGTTATATGACGCAATATGCACCCGAAAGTATGGCTATTAATGATCGCACTCAGTTAGTCAGTACATCTGCATCATGGTACTACTCTATCTTTCTATTTCTTTTTCAAATGTTGGCAGTTGGGTTCTATGAAGAAGTTATGCTGAGGGGGTATGTGCTTATTAATCTTAAGGAAGGGATTCGGTGGAAGTGTATTTCTGATAGGACAGCGCTCATTATTGCCGTTATGCTATCATCCCTGCTATTTTCTATGGCTCATCTGCTCAATCCTAGTGCGTCTATTATCACCTTTATAACCATTAGTTTAGCAGGTATTTTATTGGCTTTTCCTTTCATAAGGACAGGTAACCTAGCCCTTTCTATAGGTCTACATAGTGCATGGAATTTTATTTTAGGAGGGGTATTTGGGTTTAAGGTAAGTGGGCTATCTTGGTCGGTATCCATTCTATATGTTCAATCAACCGGACCAGATTGGTGGACAGGAGGTTTATTTGGTCCAGAAGCCGGTATATCGGGGGTAATTGCCATGTTATTGTCTCTGTTGCTGATTTTTATTTTTTTACAAAAATATTCTACGCATCAAAGCATTCACAGTAATTGGTTAAATCCTGCTAAAAGGGATGAGATTATCGGATGACTTTTATATATTAGTCATTGCTGACCAACGGGTTAAAGGTTTAATGGCCCAGTGAATAGTTTAAATCATTAGATCTGTAGTATCAGAATAGTTTAAGTGTAGAGAAGGAGAAGAGGCGAAGTTTTGACGTGTGAAAGCTTAAAAATACATCCAAGTATCTGAGCTATAAAAAAAACAGGATCTTCGAAAAACGAGCATTCAGAGAATCCTGTAAACGATTTTTTTAAGCGCTTATTTTAGAGGCTTCTTTTTCAACAAAGGCTTTGATTGCTTCAAACGCGGTGAGCGTTTTTTCAATATGTTCATCATTATGAGCAGCCGTTGGGATGAGTCGGATTAGTACTACCCCTTTTGGAACGACGGGATAAGCAACACCACTCACAAAAATACCGTGCTCTTCACGCATAATACGCATGATATCCTGGCATAAATCAGTACTTCCTTGGGTTAAGACAGGGGTAACCGGACTTTCAGAAGGCAACACATTGTATCCAATATTAATAAGCCCTTCGCGTAATTTTAAGGTGTTGGACCAAAGTTTTTCTCTCCACTCTGGATGTAGGCGAATCATTTTGAGTCGCTCCCTAGCAGTAGCTACAATTGGCATAGGTAATGACTTAGCAAATATCTGGCTTCGTACATTCGCCTTTAGGAATTGAATGACTCTAGGTTCTGAGGCAACAAAAGCGCCAATTAAAGCAACCGCCTTAGCGAATGTACCGAAGTAGACATCGATTCCATCTTGACATTCGAGTTGAGTACCTGTTCCTGATCCATCATGTCCCAAAGTTCCAAACCCATGAGCATCATCGACAAGTAAGCGAAAAGGAACTTCCTCTTTCAACTTGATAATTTCAGGAAGAATACCTAAATCACCAGTCATTCCAAATACTCCTTCCGTAACAACAAGTATGGAAGAATTGTCTTTTTTCTTTGCTGCTGCCCGGTATAACTGCTTTTTGAAACTTTCTATGTCATTATGTTTGAATACAGATTTATCCGCCATTGCTAATTGTTTACCGTCCACTATACAAGCATGGCTCAACTCATCATAAATTAGATAGTCATTTCGGTCAACTAAGGCATGAACTACACTCATTATACCTTGATAACCGAAATTTAAAAGCTGTGCATCTTCTTTGTGGACAAAGGCAGCTAGTTCTTTTTCAAGGGCTTCATGCTCGTCTGAATTACCTGTCATTAAACGAGCACCCATGGGCGCACTCAGGCTGTATTTTGCTGTAGCCTCTGCATCAATTTGTTTAATTTTTTCATTACTACCCACACCTAAATAATCGTTTATGCTCCAAACGACCATATTTTTTCCATTAAATTTCATTTCAGGTCCAAGAGGCCCTTCTAATTTTGGAAAAGTATAATAGCCATATCCGGCTGATGTGAAAGGTCCGAGGGGGCTAGGGCGATTTGCCAGCTTATCAAATAAATCCATTAGCTAGAATAGTAGTTAAATAAGGGTTATACCGAAGTATATTTTTAATTTTGTATCAGCGACAGAGGCCAAAATTCAATAACGGAAGTCAACAAAGAAATTAGTGATGAATGATGAACTATGCAGAGTTTTAAATTTAAGAATTAATTGAGATTTTAATTTAAGAAAGTTTGTGTATAACTAAAAAAATGAGCAATTATTTATTTAAATAATCAGGGCGAACGATAAATAGACCATTGCGTATGTCACTAATTAGAATAATACTACTGGGTAAATAAGGATAATTACCCCATGAGCCATTCCAGTTTGCGTCATTATGGCTTGGCTCAGAATCAAAATAAGCTACTTCGTTAAGATTTGCATTATGTACATCAAGTAAATCGAAAACCCGAAGGCCGCTACTGTAATTAGATTGTATCAAATAATCACCTCTTACAAATAGGTTGTGATCAATAGAGTTGGTATTGTGTGTGTGATATCCTAAAAAAGTGGGTTCATTGATGATGGATACATCCCAAATATAAGTCTTGGTGTTACGCCCAAAATTGAGCTCATCTAATTCATCATTCATTAAAAAGTATCGATGATCTTCTGTAAGCCAACCTTGATGAGAATACCCCATATCTGGGTGTGAGGTTGTTGATAAAGTTTTAGGATTATTTTTGTTATTTACGTCGGTAATTACAATAGCTCCTTCAGCAGAACTAAAGCACAATTCTTTATCTTTATGTTGGTCGTCAGGTCCGTTATATATAATGCATTGTGTGTCATGTATATATCCAATCCCTGCACTGAAGAGTGAATACACCTCGGTTGCTGGATCACTATAACAACCAGCAAAAGTTGGATTTTTAGGTATATTTAGATCGATTATGTGTAAACCTGTTTTATTCCTAGAACCACAGGTATCTGCTTGAGTTACACCAACAGCATATCCAAATCCTGTAGCTTCGTTAATGGCTATATTGTGGGCATTACCCAGTAAATTGTAGAGCGCGTCTTCTTTGAATTGCATAAAATCACCTTCGAAGGCCCGTAGCCTAGTTAAATCGAAAACTTGCATGCCATGAATCTGTCCATCAGAAACGACAAACATGTGGTTATTAAATACTTTCATATCCCTCCATGTAGAACCTTGAGTTACCATCTTAGCTGTGGTACTACTTCCCAGTCCTATATTGCATGCTGGAAAATCGTCCAAGCCAAATGAAGTATGCTTTAAAGGAAAATCAGATTCATCCAATTTACCAACTACAATGGGTTCATTAGGCTTAGTAACATCAACAAAGCTTACGCCATCTGTTAAGCCTACTAATGCATACTCTTTAGATGTTTCAATATCAAACCAACCCCAAATATCATTAACCTGTTGTCCACCCAAGTCTGTTGGGGTTAGATGAGCATACAAACTAAGGTTTGAGCAGGGGTATAAATCAGCAGCCAGATTATTCTCACAAGGATTATTAGCGACCTCAAAATCTGTATTCTGCTCCTCGGTTTCACCAGCATTGCTAGGACTTGATTCAAGACTACATCCAACCAAACAGAAAAGAAAAAGCCCAAACCACCAACTTTTGGCTTGTATTCCTATTAACCAGGAGTATGGATAATCGCATATTTGGGTCACTGGTAATGAGTTTATTTTTTTTTCTAATAATATTTTTTAATAGAGTAAGTCCTAATCTAAATATTTTTTACAACATAAGAGTGTAAAGATTGAGGGTTAAATCGCAAATGTATTTTGTGTTACCAATTTAACTCTATGTATAGAGTCGATTAACTTTAAGGCATTACATATATTGTCTCTAGGCACAAATTGACCATCTTATCCCATAATCTATGAAAAGTACCCACATCGAAACAGTTGCTATACATGGTAGCATGAGAGTTAATAACACTCAAAATAGTCCTATTGTGCCGGGTATTGAATTATCTACCATTTACGAGCATGCGAAAGATGGACACAGACAAGGAGATTTAAAGTATAGTCGTTTGCAAAACCCTAACCGTCTAGAACTAGAAGCCGTGTTAAGCGATTTGGAAAAGGGTGCAGAGGCGGCTGCTTTTTCCTCTGGGATTGCAGCCATTAATGCGGTTTTTCAAACCCTCTCTCATGGCGATCATGTACTCATACCCAATGATGTTTACTTCGGCACCCGAAAGTTAATGTGGGAGTTTTCGGATCGATGGGGGCTGGAAATTGATTTTGTGGATATGACAAATTTGGAAGTCGTGGAAGCCGCCGCAAAGAAGAATACCAGAATGATATGGATTGAAACCCCGTCCAATCCTCAGATGTTCATTACCGATATTGAGGCTATGGTGAAATGGGCGGCTGATCGGAACGTGGTGGTTGCCGTAGATAATACTTGGCCTACGCCCTTCAATATGAACCCTATAGACTTTGGAGTTGACGTAGTTATTCACTCTACAACCAAATATTTGGGAGGCCATTCTGACCTTATTGGTGGGGCAGTTATTGCTAAAGAATCCGGACCTTTAATGGATCGGATACGAAGTGTGCAGATTGTTCAAGGAGGCGTGCCTTCTCCTTTCGATGCTTGGATGTTGTGCCGAAGTATTCGCAGTTTCCCTTACCGCATGAGAGCACACAATGAAAATGCCTCCCAATTAGCAGCATTCATGGCCCATTTACCGGGTATTGAAGAGGTATTCTACCCTGGTTTAGTCTCCAATCCAGGGCATAAAATTGCCAAAACTCAGATGCGAGCTTTTGGCGGGATGATATCTTTTCTGGTCTCTGCTGGAGAGCCCGCGGCTAAAAAAATGGTCGGATCATCCCTAATAATTAAGGCCGCTACGAGTCTGGGTGGTATTGAAAGTATATGGGAGCACAGAAAATCTACGGAGGGTCCTTTATCAAAGACCCCGGATAATCTAATTCGATTAAGTGTGGGCTTAGAGCACATTGACGATTTAAAATTGGATCTTCAGCAGGCGCTAGAATCATCACTTACTATATAGTCAGTTATGCCGGCTTGATGCGCAATACTTACTATATAGTAAGTGCCTACAGAGGCTTTTTTGTCTGCTTTTAAGCAATTTTATGATTTGATGTCTTAAAAATAATAGAGAACTTTGATATGTATATAAAAAAATCTGAAGACACAGACTCAAAATAAATCTACTATAAACACAATTAATTAGATTATGGCTAAGGTCGATGTAATGATGCCCCAAATGGGTGAATCGGTAATGGAAGGAACGGTAATTGAATGGACCAAACAAATAGGTGATACTGTTGAGGTTGATGAAACCCTATTGGAAATTGCTACCGATAAAGTGGATAGTGAGGTTCCTTCTCCTGAGGCGGGTATTTTGGTTGATATTTTAGTAGAAGAAGGGGAAACCATTGAGGTGGGTAAGCCAATTGCTAGAATAGAAACGGACGCGGCAAAAGCATCAGTTGCAACCCCAATAAAAGCCCCCGAATCTAGCCCTGAGTCTGTAGAGAGTGAGCTAAGTCCGTCACCTAAAAGTGATTCAACTGAAACAGCTTCGGTGACTGTACCTGGCAGCGCAGAGCCACAGCTGAAAGCAGCAGATCAAGCTGTTCAGGGTTCTATAGAGACAATTGATGTGATTATGCCCCAAATGGGGGAATCCGTTGTGGAGGCCACGGTAATAGGTTGGATGAAAGAGGTAGGAGATACAGTAGAAGAAGATGAGGCCATTCTTGAAATTTCTACCGATAAAGTTGATTCTGAGGTTCCTTCTCCAGCTAAGGGTACCTTGGTGGAAATTCGAGCTCAAGCCGATGATACCATTGAGGTTGGGCAAGTAATTGCTGTAATAGCTGTTGGTGAAGGGGTTTCTGCAGGAATATCTGCATTAACCAGTTCATCCATGTCATCTGCATCAACCAGGTCTGTTGATACTAGTAGTGCTACTCCCCCAGTTACTCAACTTACCAAAGAGCAAATAGCGGCAATGAAGCCGGAGGAACTATCTGCACAGCTAGTTCCATCCTCAGGAGCACCGGCTACCGACATTCCAAGGGAAGGAAGCGATGGCCAATTCTTCTCCCCACTTGTCCGGTCAATTGCTAAAGAAGAGGGGGTAAGTGCACAGGAGTTAGAGCAAATTCAAGGTACTGGACAAGGTGGTCGAGTGACCAAAAAAGACATTTTAAGTTATATAACCAATCGAACTACTACCACAGCAGCAAGCAGTACGCCAACCCCGGCTTTATCTCTAACTCGTCCTGGCAGTCAGGCTTCTAGTCCTACTAATGTTCTTTCCGAGGACAGCAGAGACTCAATACAAGCGGGTCAACTCGACGTTTCTAGAAGTCCTATAGGCGAGGTTGAAATTATTAAAATGGACCGAATGCGAAAAATGATCTCCGAGCATATGGTTCGTTCTAAACAGACCTCTGCCCATGTTACCACCTTTGCGGAAGTAGATGTTACTGGACTGGTAAAATGGAGAAATAAAAATAAAGTAGCATTCCAACAAAAAACCGGAATTAAATTAACCTTCACCCCCTTGTTTGTGGAAGCAATAATCAAAGCAATGCTTGAGTATCCTATGATGAATAGCTCGGTTGTAGGCGATGAAATTCACGTCAAAAAAGACATTAATTTTGGCATTGCCGTTGCCTTAGGCAATGGTGGAGAAGGCGGTTTAATAGTGCCTGTGATGAAAAAAGCACAGCAGATGAACTTGGTAGGATTAGCAGAAGAAGTAAATAATGTAGCCCAGAAGGCACGCAGTAAAAAATTAAGTCCAGATGATTTGGCAGGGGGTACCATTACCTTGACCAACTATGGAAGTGTAGGAAATTTAATGGGCACGCCAATTATAAACCAACCCCAAGTTGCCATCATAGGTACTGGTGCAATAGTAAAACGACCGATGGTCATGGAAACCGAACAGGGTGATGTAATTGCGGTCCGACATATTATGTACCTGTCCATGAGTTACGATCATCGAATTATAGATGGAGCGCATGGTGGAGCATTTGTGAGTCGGGTTAAGGAGATTTTAGAACAGTTTGATACGCATCGAGATATTTAGAGATGCAGGTAACTGGGCATATTCCTGAGCTCCGAGATATTATTAGGGGCTATAAAAAAAAAGGAAAAAGGGTATCGTTTGTCCCTACAATGGGGGCCTTACATGACGGTCATTTATCCCTCATACGATTAGCTAAGAAGCATTCCGATGTGGTAGTAGTGTCCATTTATGTGAATCCAAAACAATTTGCCCCTAACGAAGATTTCGCTTCCTATCCAAGCACCTTAAAGCATGATCTGAACTTTTGTGAACAAGAGGGGGTCTCCTTGGTATTCACACCTGATACCGAGGTAATGTACAATCAAGAGCTATTTTTTAGTATAGATATACACACGCTTAACGAATACTTAGACGGAGCAAGTCGTCAAGGATATTTTCAGGGGATTGCTCTAGTTGTAAACAAATTGTTCAATATTGTAGCACCTGATGTAGCCATATTTGGTCAAAAAGATTATCAACAATATAAGGTCATTGAAGCATTGGTTGAGGAATTTAACCACGGGATAGAGCTACTATTGGCACCTATCGAACGAGCGTCAGATGGCTTGGCACTCAGCAGTCGAAATGCCTATTTGACCCCCGTCCAAAGGGAAGTGGCTCCATTATTGTACCAATGTTTGTTGTCTGCAAAGGTGCAGATTGAGCAGGGAATGAAAGATTGGGCCACCATGTTTTTAAATTTACAGCAAGAGTTGTTAGAAGCAGGCTTTCGAAACGATTATTTTGGTATCTTTGACACAGAGAAACTACATCCAGTCGATAAAATAGTCGAGGGACAGCGCTATCTAATAGCCGTAGCGGCTTATCTGGGTAAGGCACGTTTAATTGATAATATGATCTTCACGAACAAAATATTGATCAAAGGAGAATCGTGATGAAAGTAACTATGTTTAAATCTAAATTACATCAAATGGTGGTTACCGAGGCTAATCTGTTGTACGAAGGGAGTATTACCATAGACCAAGACTTACTAGACCAGGCTCAGTTACTACCATATGAAAAAGTACAGGTACTGAACATTACAAATGGGCAGCGACTAGATACATATATAATTCCAGGAGAGAGAGGTTCAAGAGTATGTTGTCTAAACGGCGCAGCTGCTAGATTAACCCAGATTGGGGATCGTATTATCGTCATTTCTTATGCGGAAATGACCCTGGAGGAAGCAGAGGCCCATCAACCTCGTGTTGTGGTGGTTGACGATCAGAATAATCCAAAGGCAGTATTAGACTACTCGCAACCTGCCACAAGTTATAGCCTAGAAACCGGTTTAAATGTAAAATAATATTTAGCGTATAACCGTTAGATTCAGTCTATCGTATATTTGCTAATAAAGTCTAATAGCAAAATAAAAAAAGTGCATATAAAACGTTGCTATTTCATCTTTGAAAGGGTTTGTTAACCCTACAAGGAATTCAATAAAATACCGATTCATAACACATCTCCCTTCCCATGAAAAAAAGAATATTCCTACCTGCTGCTTTGGTAGTGCTTATACTAGCGCTTTGGCTATTTAACAAAAGCGAAGCGACCAGTTTTATTGATCTATATACTTCACCTAGAGTAGGAAGCTTTGAGGTAGATGTAACTACTACTGGAGAACTCAGAGCAAAAAACTCGGTTGAAATTAAGGGTCCACAAGGTACGCGAGATTTTCGTGTGAATAATATGCTTATTCAGCGGCTCATTTCAGAAGGAAGTATTGTAAAGAAGGGTGATTTTGTAGCCGAATTAGATCGTTCTGAAATTATGGGCAAGCTACAAGATGCCCAATTGGACGTGCAGTCAGCAGAATCTCAGGTAATCCAAGCACAGTTAGACACCACCTTGACCTTGTCACAAGCTAGAGATAATCTAATCAATCTTCGATTTGCTTTGGAGGAACGACAGATTGAAGTAGATCAGTCAAAGTATGAGTCACCTGCTGTTCAACGGCAGGCTGAGATTGAATTAGATAGAGCGAGACGACAATTAACTCAAGAAACAAAAAACTATCAAACCAAGGTCAAACAATCCCAAGCGCAATTACGCGAAGTCGAGACAGAGTTACAGAAAAAACGCAATGAAATTGTAAAGATCCGTGAACTCATGGCTAAATTTACTGTTTATGCGCCGGATCAAGGTATGATTATATATCGCAGAAACTGGGATGGTTCAAAGATAACCGAGGGAGAACAGATTAGCGCATGGAGCCCAGTAGTTGCTGAATTACCGGATTTCACCGTAATGGAATCGGTAACGTATGTGAATGAGGTAGACATTCAAAAAATTGAGTTGGGTCAGTTGGTAGAGGTGGGTTTGGACGCGGTCCCTGATAAAAAGCTTACTGGAGTTGTTACAGATGTGGCAAACATAGGTGAACAACGTAAAAATTATGACTCAAAAGTGTTTGAGGTAATCATAGAAATCAATGAGTCGGATAGCTTATTACGTCCAGCGATGACCACCAGTAATCGGATTAAAATAGCTTCTGTGGAAAATGCCTTAGCCGTACCATTAGAAACTATTCATGCAGATGACTCATTAACCTATGTATACAAGAAAGATGGTTTGAATGCTATATTACAAGAAGTTGATTTAGGTTTGGTGAATGAAAACGAGGCTATCATTATTAAAGGTATACGTGAGAATGATGAGTTGTATTTGAGTTTACCCTCTGATACTTCTGGTATAGATCGGATTCGCATTACTCCGGATGGAGTGAAATAAGACCCATGAGTAAAATCAATAGTCAAAAGCTTCTATATAATTTAGACATTGCATTAGAGGCCATACAAAGAAATAAGCTAAGAGCCCTATTAACCTCTTTAGGGATTATTTTTGGAGTAGCGTCCGTTATAGCCATGTTGGCTATTGGGAGTGGGGCACAACAAGAAGTGTTAAGTCAAATGGAACTCTTAGGTACGAATAACGTAATTATTCAGCCTATTCGTGAGCAAATCGAAGGACTAGTTGGACAAGATAGCGACGAGGGCGAGTCAAACAAATATTCACCGGGTTTAACACTGCACGATATTGATAGTATTCGGGAGTTAGTTCCAGAGGTTGAATATATAAGCCCCGAGATAGTATTTGAGTCGAATTTTATTCGTAAAGCTCGAATGCGTAGTGGAAAAATCGTCGGTGTTAGTGAGGAGTATTTTGAAATCAATAGCTTTGATGTGGTTGAGGGGAATAACCTTAACCCATCACAAATCGAGCGAGCAGAACCGGTCTGTGTTATTGGCTATGACGTCAAAACCAAGTTTTTCCCAGGTGAAAACCCAATTGGGAAAAAAATAAAGGTAGGAAATCTTTGGCTTACCGTCATTGGAGTACTACAGAAAAAAGAATTGAGCACCGAAAATATCGAGCGCTTAGGCATTCGAAATTATAATTTAGATATTTTTGCTCCCGTTACCACCGTGCTATTACGCTTTAAAAATAGGGCATTAGTTACAAAGGACGACATTGATGTAAGTAGTGGTGGTGGATTTAGGGGAGGTAGAATGGTGGTTTTTTCAGGAGGAGCAGGTTCTGATGAGGATGAGGAAGATGCAGTCAAAATTAATTACCATCAACTCGATAAAGTCATTGTTCGAGTGAGTGATTCTGATTATAGTGTCTCCATAGCAGAGGTCTTATCCAGAATGCTCAAGCGCCGTCATAATGGAGTCATCGATTATGAAATTATCGTTCCCGAACAGCTACTCCAACAAGAGCAACGAACTAAGCGTATTTTTAACATTGTATTGTCTTCCATCGCCTCTATCTCTCTGATTGTTGGTGGGATTGGTATTATGAATATCATGCTGGCATCGGTGATGGAGCGTTACAAAGAGATCGGACTCCGCTTGGCTGTAGGCGCTCAAAAGAAAGATATTGAATTGCAGTTTTTAACCGAATCTCTAGCTCTAAGCGTAGGTGGAGGCCTGGTGGGAATATTTTTAGGTATCATATTTAGCTTTGCTATTGAATGGACCGCAGATATTGCAACCATTGTAAGTCCATTCTCCATTATCATTTCATTTGGAGTAGCATTGGTAATAGGGGTAATATTTGGTTTTATGCCCGCTCGAAGAGCTGCCCAACAAGATCCTGTACACGCATTACGTCATGAATAAACCACTACGTATCCTTTTCTTACTTGGTTGTATAGTTGCTAGTCCCGTTACATTCGCCCAATTAGTACAAGTCCAAGAACAAAAGACACTTAATACCTCCTCGCAGTCACTAGTATTTGGCTTAGAACAAAGTATTGAATATGCTAAGTTAAACAGTCCATTGTCCAGGGCGGCTCGCTACGCGTTATTGTCGGCAAAGTGGAGATTCCGAAGTTTTCGTGCCGATTTATTGCCGAGCATTAGTTTGACTGGTGATGCTCCCAATTATAATAAGTCTATTTTCTCTAATACATTAGACAACGGCACTGTAACTTTTTCTTCTCGTACCCAATCTGAGGCATCTTTAGGTGTCTCCATTGATCAGAACATAATGCCTACCGGAGGCCGACTCTCTTTGTCCTCGGGACTCACCCGATTAGGTATTTTTCAAAGTGAAAATACCTACTTATGGCAGAGTACACCTCTCGTTGCTAGTTATCGCCAACCTTTGAATCAGTTTAATTCGCTCAAATGGAGGGCAATTACTGAGCCCCTCCGATATCGTATTGCCCAAAAGCAATATGTAGAGGATCTTGAGAATCTAGCCTTTACCGTAACTCAAAGCTTTTTTGATCTCCTTCTTGCTAAAATAAATGTTGAAGTCGCAGAGTTCAACGTAACGGTGAATGATTCTATATACAATATTTCGCAAGGGCGTTTTCAAGTAGGTAGCATTGCAGAAAACGAACTCTTGCAAAGTGAGCTAGAATTTCGAAATGCACGAAATTCTTTAACTACCGCTGGAATCAATTATCTACGTATAGAAGAAGAGTTTAAAGCATTACTGGGTTTAGATGATGACGAGATTTTGGAAATTATTCTCCCAAGTGTCGCCCCTTCTATCGGTTTAGATGTAGAGCAGGCTTATGAGTTGGCCCGCGAAAACAACTCTACTGCGCTCCAATTCGAACTAAACGAATTACTTGCCGATCAAACCTACGATCAAGCTAGAAAAAGCACGGGACTTTCGGCTACTCTGCAAGCTAGTTTCGGATTAAATCAAACCTCTCAAGATTTTGACCAGTTATATGATGACCCACAAAATCGGCAATTTTTCAGCTTGGGTTTTGAAGTACCGATTTTTAATTGGGGTAAAAATATGGCTGAAATTAAATCGGCCCGTAATGATCAAATGGAAACGGCCAATACAATTGCCTACCAGAAAAGGCAGTTTGAACTTAGCATAAAAAGTACGGTTAGAGAATTTCCACAACTTCGAGATCAGGTCGAATTAGCCAGAATATCCGATGAAATAGCTACTCGACGTTATGATGTATCTAAAAATCGGTATTTGATAGGTCGAATAGATGTAACCAATCTTTTTATTGCGCAGAATGAAAAAGATGGTGCCCGACGAAATTACATTCAAGCCTTACGTTCGTATTGGACTGGGTATTATAATTTAAGAAGGCTCACCCTATACGATTTCGAACAAGATGTGCCGATACTATATACAACCGAATTTTGATTCACGCAGCAAGCGTATCCTTAATAATCTAATCCTGGTTGAGTAATATCCGTACCTTCATTGTCTTTAGCTGACTTCACCATCTCTTCTACATCCTTTAATAGTGCTTTAGCGTCGAATACAACACCATCTTTGATGGTGTAGACTACCCCACCATGTCGAGTAACCTCATTATCTTCGTTCACCAAAATAGAACCGGTACCAAAAAGTACCTTTAAATTAGCCATGGGATTTGCATCTACGATCACCAGGTCGGCTAACTTTCCTAACTCAATAGTACCAAGTTGATCATCAACTCCAAGTACTTCTGCTCCCTTTAGCGAAGCTGATTGGAATATCTCCAATGGATGGAAACCAGCCTCTCGCATAAGCTCCATTTCCTGTATATATCCAAATCCATACAACTTATAGATATATCCTGCATCCGAACCAAGTGTCACACGGCCACCTCTGTTCTTATATTCGTTGACAAATTCCATCCATAGACGAAAGTTTTCTTTCCATGCAATTTCCTGTTCAGTCCCCCAATCAAGCCAGTAAGAGCCATGAGAAATTCGGCTGGGCTCGTAAAAACGCCATAGAGAAGGAAGAGTATATCGTTCATGCCATTCTGCGCGGCGCTGAGTCATTAAACTTCGATTGGCTTCATAAATAGTGAAGGTAGGATTCAGTGTAAAATCTAATTCAAGCATTTCATTCATTACGGCATTCCACTTCTCCGAATACGGTTCAGCTGCTTGAGCCCACAATTTCCCTGCTTCTTCAAACCGATGCTGCTCATTGTTATAATTATAATCGAGAGGATAATCTTGAATGATACGATCTTCGAAAAGCGATTCAGGAAGTCCATACCAATGGGTCATGCTCGTTAAACCCAGTTGTGCAGAACGAAGGGCATTGTTGTACACTACTTGTGTTTGAGCATGATGGGTCATGGTTCCTAGCCCTCGTTGGTTTGCTTCATCAATGGCCGCGGCGTACACCTCAGGACTGGCTCCAAAAAATTTAATTCCATCCGCTCCAGCATCGTCTATCATTTTTACCCACTCACGTGCGTCCTCTGGTGTGATTATGGGCCGATCAAAGCTATTTCCAAAACCAATCCAAGCAGAAATACGCGGAGCTGTAATCTCGTTCTTTTCGCTAAGCTCCTTATGCCGCAGTGTCCATTCCATACCATTACTTGAGCCAGGTTCCCGAATAGAGGTAATACCATGAGCCAACCAAAGCTTGTACACATATTCCGGTGTGGTACCCTGAGCACCACCCCCAGTGTGAGCATGCATATCAAAAAAGCCGGGTAGCATATACATCCCAGTTGCATCAATTGTCTCAGTATTTTCATCGGCCTGTGGTCGGCGCCGATCATTAATCGGTAAGCCTGGGTAACCAACCGTTCGGATACTACTTATTACATTTCCTTCCACGACTACATCTACTGGGCCAGTTGCAGGGGAACCCGTGCCATCAATAAGATGAACTCCACGAATGATGAGTCGATCATACGGACCGCCACCTTCGCTTCGTTCTGGTGCATCTGGCATTTGCGCATGCAATACCATTGGTGATAGTGAGCATAATAGAAGTAGAATTTTTTTCATGACAGTTTTTTCTGGTTAATGTAACTGGTTGATGTGATTAGTTTGTGTAACTGAAAACCCTGGTTCGTTTCCTGAATAAAATTAACCCTTAGCATCCTCTGCTAACAATTGGAAAAACCGAGCAGAGGTTTTTATCCCCCTATAAAAATCTTTCACATGAAACGATTCATTGGGCGAATGAATAGCATCGCTGGTTACGCCAAATCCCATAAGTATGGATTCAGCTCCTAATACTCGTTTAAAATCGGCCACAATGGGAATAGATCCACCTTCCATGGAAAAAAGAACCGGGGTCTGGTAGACCTCTTCAAACGCTGTCGCTGCTGCTTTTAAGCCGTAAAAATTTAAGTCAGTGCGTGAAGCATATCCACCATGATGCTCCGTTACCCTTACTTTTACGGTATCAGGAGCTAAGGATAAAACTTGTTGTTCAAATAAACGGGCAATTTCATGAGGGTTTTGGTTGGGTACCAGCCGCATACTAATTTTGGCATTAGCTTTAGAGGGAAGTACTGTTTTAGCCCCCTCTCCTTGATAACCACCCCATATGCCATTGACATCGAGGGTAGGTCTAGCAGAAGCCCGTTCAAGCGTACTGTACCCTTTTTCACCGTGAACAGCATCCACGTCTAAGGAAGATTTATAAGCTGTTTCGTCAAAGGGTAAATCAGCCATTGACTGTCGGCCTTCTGGTGTTAAGGCTTCCACTTTGTCGTAAAATCCGGGAATTTGCACAACGCCATCTTTGTCCTTCAGCTGAGCAATGATTTCACAAAGTACATTCAGAGGATTTTCTACCGCTCCTCCATAGACCCCAGAATGTAAATCTCTATTTGGCCCCACAACTTCAACTTCCATGTAAGCTAATCCTCGAAGGCCAAAAGTAATAGATGGTTGATCGAGTCCAAACATGGAGGTGTCAGAAATAAGGACCATATCACACTGTAGCATGTCCTTATGCGATTCAATAAAGGGGACCAAATTGGGTGATCCAATTTCCTCTTCACCTTCCAACAGAATCTTGATATTCACCGGAATACCACCGTCTGCTTCGATTAAAGATTGAAGTGCTTTTATGTGGGTAAAAGATTGCCCCTTGTCATCACTAGCGCCTCTAGCATAAATCTTACTATTTTTAATAGTGGGTTCAAAGGGTGGGGTATCCCATAGGTGATCTGGATCGGATGGTTGGACGTCATAATGGCCATAAATTAACACTGTGGGCCGGTTATCAAAAGGATAATGTTCTCCATACACGATGGGGTGCCCCTGGGTTTCATAGCGTTCTACTCGTGAAAGCTTTAACGAATTAAGCTGGTTTAGCAAAAAATCTGCTGCCTGTTCAACCTCTATTTTTCGAGACGAATCGGTACTTACACTCGGTATCCTTAGAAAGGTGAATAGTTCATCTAGGAAATGCTCCTTATGCTGCTCAATAAATTCGTTAGTCGTCATTTTAGTTGAATTAATAGGGGTTATGAATGGTATACGTTTTATCTAACAGACCTTATATGGCCACTGTATAAAGGTAGTCTAATGTGACTTTATTCTCTAATTAAAGTCTGTAAAGCTAATGAATTCGTAAAGTTTGCTCCCGTACCCATCCGGTTTGGCCATTACTGAGTCGAATAAAGCGCCAACTTTGAATAGCGTCAACTGAAAAGTCTACCTGGCAGTCATATCCTTCATAACCCATGACCAGCAATTCACCCGAAGCTGAAGGGGAATTCCTCACCTCCACTTCCTGCGTAATAATAACGGCTTCGCTGTACTTTGCAGAGCGGTAATCTGTACCAATAGCCAAACTTAAACTGGTAAAAAAGAAGAGCAAGGAAATCCAAGAGAATTTCATAATCGTAGGTGTATGCCGCTTCGTAGATGATTTTTTGCTATGGTTCAGTGCATTTCCAAACCAGTGAAACAACAATAAAACTACCGAAAGACTTAAGAAAGCAAAAGCTGACCAGAACAACCATAGACTTCCCCAATTATGTTCGATATAATCTAAAGCTGTTTCCCATGGTAGTGGTGGTAAGGTAGCGGCTTGCCGGCTGAATTGACTTTCTACATACGCCAATGCTTTAATGGCTGCAGTCTCAGTGGTGGGTTCTTCTGCAGCTTTTTGGAGGTAAAATTTTGCTAGGCCTAAGGAATCTAATTCAACCGCAGCAATAGCCATATTTAAAAATAATCCCCCTGAATAAAATCCACTTTGTTCG
>MDSV01173807.1_pt1 | contig 64323 bp, 73 predicted proteins | sample 810851 | NCBI WGS metagenome assembly MDSV01 (sample SAMN05326640, study PRJNA326480) | marine metagenome | isolation source: seawater | place: Atlantic Ocean: North East | collected 2012
TAGTTGTAATATTAATATTCATAATAATTTAAATATAGATGCTTCTAATGTTTTAATAGAATCTTCAAATATAACTTTATCTGGTGAACTAATAAAAATTATAAAAAAAACTTTAATAAATGATATTTCTTTTATTGATAATATAATAAATTCTAATGATCATGATATATTAGCAAATAATATAGTAAATATTATTTGTAAAAAACTAAATATAACTAGTGAAATTACTACAATTAGTGGAAATACAACAATTGATGGATCTTTAAATATTAAGGAAGATGGTAATTTAAATATATATGCACATGTTCCTAAAGGTACTATAGTAATGTATGGTTTACCAACGAATATTCCTAATGGCTGGGTATTATGTGATGGTACTAATAACACGCCTGATTTAAGAAATAAATTTATTAAAGGGGCAACTTCAAGTAATTTAGGTTTATCAAGCGAAAACGTAGAATATATTATGTTATCAATGGATTATTTTCCAGACCATAGTCATAATATAACATATAATATGAGTACAATAGAAAATATTCATAGTCATACTTTTAGTATTTCTATATCTAATGATAATCATAAACATAATCATACTTTAACTTCGTGTTCATTAGAGCAATGGAATAATGGAAATCATAGTCATGGAATAACTATTGTAAATAATTTACAAACTATTCATAACGATCATACGCATAATATAAATACTGATCATAGTCATATTCTAGATAATATAGACCATAATCATGAACATTTTATATCACATGAAGGAACTAGTAATCATACACATAAAATTAATATGAAAATGCTTATGGATATTTCAAGTGAACATATTGATTTGCCAGATAATGAAAAAATTAAACTCCAAAATAGAAGTGAAATTTATAAAATCGATGATTCTACAAACAAAATTTTACAAAAAAAATTTGTTAAAACTATAAACGACGGTACATCAAATTACTATGAAACTATTAATACGCGACGTGTTAGTGATGCAAATGCATTAAATTTTAAAAAATCTACATATGTATCTACTGTTAATAATTTTCATGATAGTAAAATAGATATTAGTTTAAATGCACCAAATAATGATATTTCAAGTCAACATGTTAATAGTTTTATTAGAAGTGATGCAGCACATAATAAAACAGGAAATATTGTTTATAGTGAATATAAAAAATTATTAGATACAGACAATAATAATATTGATATATTTGAAATTGCTTCAACTAAAATTGGTTCAGTAAATGAAAATAATATTTTAAATATAGACAGTATAAATGTAAAAAGATTTGAATCAATATTTACAGTAATTAGAAAGGATATTAGTATAAATGATTTATATTTAAACAATTGGAAATCGCTTCAATTTCCATTTAGTAATTTTGATTCTAATTTTATAATGATTAATCCAAATAACCAAATCGGTTTATCTGGTCCTGATGATACTACTATTTATGATCAAATAGCAACATCAAGTGTAAATAGTGTTAACTATAATATAGGTAATACAAATCCTATCGAACAATTATATTCAACTATAATGTTAAATTGGAATAAAGGAAATAATTATCAAGAATTTGATACATATTTTAATATAGTATCATATGGTGGTTTTAATTCTGAAAATTGTAAACAACCTTTAGTTTCTTTAAAATATAATAATAATAAAAATGATATAAGTTTTGTTTGTGTAGAAAATAATTTAACTATTACTAGTTTTACTGATACATTAAACGGTATTGGTGGTTATTATTTAGAAATAAAAAATAAAACTAATAGTAATTTATATCCGAATCTTGGAAAAATAGAGTATTCAAATATTGGTAATATTACTAGTTATCTTAAAATAAAAGTTAACAATCTAAATACATATTGGTTAAATATTGAAAAAATAGAGGAATATGATACATTTAATAAATCTTGTAAATTAAAAATTTCTGATTATTATGAAGCTTCATGGAATGATTTAAAATCATCTATAGAAACAATAGAATCTGTAAATTTAATGAATGAAGAAAATGATAATGATTTTTATTTTATGCAGGAATATAATGGAGAACCTATAACAAAAAGTAATTTTTATAAACTATTAGAACCAATTAGTATTAATGCTAATAATGTAAGAGAATATTATCTAAAAATTAATGATAAAATAATGCATTCGAAAAATACAGATACTGGAGAAAATGGTAATATATCAATTGAAAATATTAGTAAAGCAAATGAAATGGGTTATACTTTTAATAATATAATAAAATTATTTCCAAACTTATATAAAAATACTATAAATTGGATTATTAATAAAGATTCTAGAGCATATCCAACAAATGATAATGATAAATGGTTTGATACAGAAGACTTAACAAGCATTAATGGTGTGGGGAATTTATGTAATGAATTTGGTTTACATGATAAAGTATATTATAAAAATTTTTTTATGGATATTTGTATATATTATTTTAGAACAGCGAATAATATTAATATAGGTACATTAGATGTGAATAGATGGCGTGATTTGAGTAATAATAATTCAACTACTAATTGGGTTTCATATATTAATTATCATTTTATAAATAAATATGTTTTTTCAGGACATGTAGATGGTGCAAGTATAGATCAAAATAAAAAAACAATAGAATATATGAGAAATACAGCACCAAGTATTTATGAATTTTTAATACTTAAATGGATGCAATATTTTGCAGAAACACAATCAAAAGATGCTTATAATATTGATTTAATAGATGCTAGTATTAACTCAGGATATAGTAATACATTTATAGAAAATAGTACTATTAAGAACCCAGTAACTGATACTAACAATAATATAGAATATTATTTACATTCATATATAGATGATAGTGTACCAGATTTAAGTGGTAGTGGTAATTGGAGTATAAAATTTAATAGTTTTCAAGATAAAGTAAGAATGAATAATTATCCAACAGATTATCCAATAGCAGATGATAAAATAATGGATAAGGATATATTAGAAGATAGTAATATTGAGACTAAATATATAGGTGGGTATTTTGTGAAATCAGAGTCAAGTTATTATTATAACAATATTGAATCATATTACTATTATTATGATTTAAGTTTTCTACGTTCATATAAAGGTAATGTTTCTGAAGACTATTATTTAAATAATATTAATGTATCACCGAGTTTTTATGTAGATTCTAGTTCTAGAATTATATTTAATAAACCTGTTATTATAACTGATTTAGTATATAATACAGATCTAAATAATTTAAATAATTATATAATATCAAGAGAGGATAATTATCCATATGATTATTTACAAAAAGTTTATGCAGAAATATTATATGATAGTTATAAAAAATTTAAAAATGTGAGAGTTGGAGAAATAAAAAATTATTTAAATACTGGAAATTTAAATATAATTAATGAATATTCTCATGATTTTTCTAATAATTCTAATCAAAATAAAATAAAATATATAGAACCGGAATTACCAAAAATAATAAATGGTGATGGTAAGTATTTTAATTTAGGTGAAAACTTAGATTCATCTTCAAATATAATATATATTGAAGTGAACAATAATATTATTACCAATCCAAGTACAGATGAAAAAGAACGATTTAACAGTATAGCAGAATATATATTACCCGAATGTAAATTATTATTATATAATGATAGCAATAATAATCATAGTGAAATAGTAGATATAATTAAAGTAGCTGATCGTGTATATACAAGTAAAGATTTTTTAAAAGCAAATGCAATATTAGATAATCTATATGATAATATTAATAAACCTGAATATATAGATTCGTCTTTATCTCGTCCAGTAGATTCTGATAATTTATATAAATTGGGTTTTTATATTTCAAGAACAAATGATAGAAAATATTTTGATAAAACTTCTACATCAATAAAAATATATAACACATATAAATTAAGTCCAATAAATAATATAAAAGTAACAAACACAAATGATAGTATATTAAATCAAGAAGAATTAAAAGATAAACAAGAAAGAAGTTATATAATAGTATCTGATTTATCAGGTGGTTATTATTATAATTATAATATTGATGGTTATAATGAAATTATTCAACATTTCAATATAGAAATATTTAAAAATGATAGAAATTGGGATTATTATAATAATGAACCTAAAAATATAAAAATTGTAGATAGAAAGTTAGATCCTAAAAATATATATTATTTAAAACTAACTTATCTTGATTTCAGTTTTATACCTTATAATTATAGACCATTAGATTTGAATAAGGATCTTACAGGAATAGAATATATGAAAATTATAAATTTTTCAAATATAGATGATCATATTTTTAAATTTACGGTATTACGAAATACGAATATGTATTTTAGTGATATTAAATATTTTAAATATGGTGGATATAATGATCAAACTAATCAAGCAAATACATCAGTAAGTGAATCGAACATAAATAGACTTTTTTATAATCGTATATTCAAAACAATGTACAACCCTAACAGTAATTTAGATTCTCGAAGTTATGAATTGTCTTTAAAAATAGAAGAAAATTATAACGGTGCTGTAATATACGATAATATTAGTATGGAGGTTTATTTTGCATTTTCAAATATGGCATTATATGATGTACATAGTACTTACCCCAATGAACATGATGTTTTTGGGGGTGTAACATATAGTGATTATTCCAATCCCAATAATATGCCAAAATATAGAAGTAATTTTTTTGATACAGTATTTACTAATATATATTATAATAATTATTATAAACCATATCCTGTTACTTTTTCAAATTATACAGATGTTTCTAAACAATCGGTAATTAATATGTCGTTAAATTTTTTCAATAATATTATGTATACTACACAAGTAGAATTAAGAAAAAATGAATATATATATGAGGACTATAGGAATAGAAGAGATTATTTTACAGATATATCCTCATTTTCTAACTATTTAGATGTTAATATTATAAAAGATCAAGTAGTTTGGAATCATGATAAAAATGATAATGTTAATTCGCCTAATGGTTATTCTAATTTATTTTTAAGAGAAGATAATGCTTCAAATAATGCTAATATAAAAGATTATACTCTTCAATGGATTGATTGGTGTAAAGAAAAATTGCGAAATGCAGATCCATCATATAATAATGCAGATCCAAATAAAAATATAGATTTTAAATATGAATATGGACAAGGAGAAAGATATTATTGGTTGTTGAGAAAATTTATTAAAAGAAGATATAAAAACGCATGGGATCATGAAAACATGTATGCTAGTGTATTTAATATTCAAAAAATAGGTGATAGTTCAATGTGCAAAACTATATTTAATAGGGATGAAGATTTTTATAATAAATATACTTACACAACGGATAAATTAGGTAATACTACTTTTGATGAGCCAGAAAAAGATAATCCATGGCATGATTATTTTAATGACAATGAAGTAATTACCAATAAAAAAGATATAGATATAGTTGAATGGATACGTCAATTTGTTTTCGAAAATGATTCTATTATTGGTCCATTTACATATGGTATAAGTAGAGTTAATCTTACACCGAGTGATTATAGAGATTTATATGAAAGGATGGAAAATAATTCTCCTAGTCTATGGTCTTTGCCTACCTTTGATAATATACAAACTGGAAATCCACGTAATATACATTATGATACCTTTATATGTAATGAAAATCGCTGGGAGATAGTGAATTATATTTTAATGGTAATGCTTTTTGCAGATGAAAGAAGGGCTAAAGAGGGATCAGTAACTATAATGAGTCAAGATGTTTCATCATATAATTTTATAACACATAATACAGACTTAAGTTCAATGGATACAGAAAATATTATAACTAAACCCAAATTATTTTTAACATTAAGTTTACTAAGTAATATGATAGATGAAATATCAACACATAAGAAAGTAGTAGAAAGAATATTAATAGATAATGATGAAACAAAAGTTTCTATACAAAATAAATTAGAATTGTTAGTAGCTGTAGAAAATGAATATGATTATAATACATTACATGATCATGGTGGTTATACAGGTATAACAGAATTAAAAACAACTATAAATGAACCATCTAATTATGAACATTCTCATACATTTGGTTTCAATTTATTAGATGATATAATAAAGAAAAATACAGATTTTAGTCATAGTCACATTTTAGATAAAACAGATTATAATTATAATAATCATAGACATATAATTAGTAAAGCTTGGATAGATGATAATAGTAATTTACAAAATTATATTTCTCTTGATAATAATGGAGATCCTAATAATGATTTATCATATCATAGACATAATTTAAGTATTCAAAATATAAATACAGATAATGGTTATAATATTATAAATAAATCAAAAGATCTAAGTATAAATATACATCCTTCGTATTATACGTTAATTTATATAATGAAGGAATAATAATATTGTAATATAAGAAATAAAAAATAATTATACTAATTTATGTATTAAATTATTATTTAAATTTTAAAATTATTTAAATAATAATAAAGAATCTTATTATATATAATTAATCTAATAATATTTCATCTCCACTATCATCTTGATCATCATATAAAATTTGAACATTCATCCATTTACCTTTAGATGATTTACCAAACATCTTATCACAATATTCAATAATTTCTTTGCCATTAGGTAAATTATTTCTACCGTAATTTGCAATATACCAATTTTTAAATTCTTCAAGTAATTCAGTCTTTTTAATTTTAGAATCTCTTTTACGAATAATTTTTTCTTTAGAAAATTCACTGAGATAATCTTGAGAATTTCGATATTTATCACTAATAGAAGTAACTATAGGTACATCTTTAACTTTGCCTTCATATTTAAAAGCAAGATCAACTAATATAGATGCAAATACAGTAGCCCATAAATCGAATTTTTTATCAAGTTCTCTATCAATTTTAAATTGATATGGGAAATTAGCTTTGGGGAATTTATCATCATTTTCATATGGATTATCATTAAATTTGGACATAAAGTCACATACGCGAATACGGCGCCATGTACCATCATCATTAGTTTTAATTTCAAATAATACATTAGTACAAACTACTAATTTAAATTGTGGTATAAAAGTAACAGAATCTTTAAATAAAGCTCTACCAACAAGTGGATCACCACCAGTAATTTCTTTCATAATTCCTTCATTAATTTTATCACCTTTACTAGGTTCTTGCATACATGCATATCTAACACCCATAAGTTGAACAATTTCAGAAGATGTAGAACCGATATTATTTCTATTTTGTGTAATTAATGTAATAGGAACAGTTGCTTTATAATCTCCTAATGTTTTAGCCATTAATTCAACTAATTTAGATTTACCATTAGCTCCACTACCAGTATAAATATTGAAAGTTTGATTATCATTGGTACCAATTAAAACAGATGATAAATGTTGCCACATATATTCTTGTAATTCTTTATTGGGAAATAAAGCATTAATAAATTGATAAATTTCAGAAATAATTTGTTCATAAGTATATTTATCATTAGTAGGATGTGGACCTTTTAATGTATTTAATGGGATATAATCAATGTTAGTAGATTTAGATATAAAATCATCAGGTCTACCTTTTCTGTAAGTTTTATTTTTAAAATCAATAACATAATTATTAAAACAAAGTAAATATGGATTAGCATCAATTTTTTGAATAAAATCTTTATCGTAAAAGATGTCTCTAGCTTCTTTCATAATATTATTTTTCCAACTAGTGGTTTTTAATAAAATACAAATATCACCTAATTTAGCAGATCTAACTTTAAGATTACTAATAGTAGTATCGGTATCATTAGTGCTTTGTTCAATTTTAGATATAACTTGGATAAGATCATCAGCTTTTTTTAAATATTTGTCATGCATTTCTTTAGAAATTTTAAGTCTAAGAGTATTACCACTATCAATTTCATGCCATTTATTTTTTTTGTATTCATACCATTGGTTATTTTTAACACTAACACAAACAAAATCATCTTTACACATTTGATATAAAACATTAGCCAAATCAAATTCACCAACTCTATCTTTATTAATAATTGATTCAATAGTTTGTTCAATATAATAAGATATAGTTTCTTGTCTAATTTTCTTATATTCAATAATATTATCATTTTTAGACCAAAACATAATAGAACGATTTGTAAGTCCATCTGAATTTTTATAATCAAATGATTTCCACATATTATAGTATTTAGGTATATCTCTAAAATCAAAAGTAGTAGATTTAGAGCTAAGTTTCATCCATGATAAGAATAATTTTTCATTAGTATTTTTTAAAGCCCATCCAACTCTAATCCATTTATTAAAAGATCCTTCTCTGTAATATTGTTCAGGTAAAATCATGGTAAATAGATGAGTTTCTTTAACTTCATAATCATTATGACTAAGATTACTGATGAATGATGATAAAATATTGTCTAATTGTTTTATATCACTTATTTTAGAAAAATCATATAAATCAATATCGATATTAGGTTGTAATATATTACATTTATTTTTTTTATTTTCTTTAATATTAATATCTTGTTTTTCTCTATCAATAGCATCTAATAAATATTTATTGTCTTGTAAATCATATTTATGATGCATATTATATCTAGCGGACATTAATGGTAAATGTTCAAGAATATTTAATTTAGTAATAACATTTTCTTTTAAATCCCATGATTCTTCTGACGAATCATATATTAAATTAAAATAATAAGTCAATTCATATGCTTTATAGCCAGGTTTTCTGGAACCATATAATTGCCAATTAACAAATCCTTTAGTAACACCTTCATCAAATACATCATCAAATGAATTATTTAAAGGTAAATCATCCCATATTTGACCAATTTCATTAATTATTTTTTTTCTCAAAATTACTTGTTCAGCTTTATGCATAGAAATTGTAAAAACAATATGAATACCATCTTTAGATTTATCTTCTAATAAGTTCATTTCATATCTTTCCATAATATAAACATTAATTATACTAGATGATTCAATTTTATATATTTCATTAATCTTAGCAGCATATAATGTTATTAAATCTATAATATGTTCTTTAGTATGTTGTCTAGTTTTAATAGATTTATCATAACGAAAATCAATATCAACTAACAATGGTGAATTTTCAATAATTTGTTTTTCAGTGAGATATTCTTTATTTTTGTTAATAAATACATAATTATAATATAGATTCCAAAAATTTGTATCATAATTAATATTATATAATCCACCATATATTCCCAAAACTTTATCTCCTATTTTTGTATGAGTAGAATTACTTGCTCCTTTTTCTACCTTACAATTTGAAATAAAAGATTCATATTTTTTACATGATGTATTAGTAGTACTATTAGTATTAAAATTCATTTATTTTAGTTATATATATAATAATATTTTTATTTCAATTTTATAATATTTATAATTTTTAATTAAAAAAAACTTAATTAATATATTATTGTATATGGTATTAAATCAATTTGCTATTAAACGTATAGCAAAAGATGTTAAATATATTATAAAAAATCCTATTAAAAATATTTATTATAAACATAGTGATGATAATATTTTAAATGGTTATGCATTAATAATTGGTAATGAAAATACAATTTATTATAATTGTAATTATTTATTTGAGTTTAAATTTCCAGATAATTATCCATTTGAACCACCAAAATTAACATTTTTAACAATAGATAATAAAATGAGATATCATCCAAATTTATATAGTAATGGTAAAGTATGTTTATCTATATTAAATACTTGGAATGGTCCAGGATGGACTTCTTGTAATAATATTAATTCTATTTTACTAATATTACAATCAATATTAGATAATAATAGTTTAACACATGAACCAGGTATAAGTATAAAAAATATAAATGTAAATAAATATAATATATTAGTTAATTATAAAAATATAGAATTTAGTATAATTAAACAAATAAATTTTATATATGAAATTTTAAAATTAGAAAATAATGATGGTATTGTTTTAAATACATGTATGTTATTATTTAAAGATGAGATAATAAATAATTATAAAGAAAATTTTGAAAAAATAAAATATAATTTAGAAAATTTAGAAAAAGATTTTTTACTAGTAAATAAAAATATTATAAATAATAATATTAATATTTCAATATATCAATTAAATTATATACTTAATTTTAAAAAATTAAATATGGATCTTATTAATCTTTACAAAAATATAAAGTAATATAATATTTTATATTTAATATTAAAATTGATATTAAATATAATTTTAATATTAATTAGTATATATTAAATATGAAATTTTGTAAAAATTGTAATAATATGTATTATATTAAATTAGAAGGAGAAAATTGTGACAAAATATTATATTATTGTAGAAATTGTGGAGATGCAAATTATGAATTAATGGAAGAAGGTAAATGTATATTAAAAGAACATATTACAAAAAATGATAGTAAAAATATTACAATAAATAGTTATACAAAATTAGATAATACTTTACCTAGATTAAATTATATTAAATGTCCTAATGAAAAATGTAATAGTAATAATATAGATTTTGATATAGAAAATAGAGAAATTATATATATTAGATATGATCATGTTAATATGAAATATTTATATTTATGTAGTCATTGTGATACAACATGGAATACTGAAAAATAAATTATAACTTACTATTTATTAATATATTTTTTTTAATTTTAAAATTGATATTTAATATTTATTTAAATATTATTTAATAATAACTATTATTTATAATAATGAATATCGAAGAAGAAGAAGAAGATATTATTAATGATAATGATGATGACGATGATGATGATGATGATATTAAATCTAATATTAGTGCAGATGATGATGATGATGATGATAATGATATTATAGATGATGATAATGATATTATAGATGATGATAAAGATGATTTAGAAGATAATATAGATGATATAGATGATATAGATGATCTAGAAGATACTGACAATACAACTAGTAAAAAAAAAAATTTTTATAATAATAATATTATTTATGATGATATTGATCCTAGTGAATCTTATGATTATTTAAATAAATTTAATAAAGAAATTAAAAAAGATTATATTTCAAGTTATCATCAAGAATGTTTAAGTAAAAATACTGATGAAATTAAAGCTCTGTTAGATGTTAAAAGAGATAAAAATAATATAGTTATTGATGATTTACATAAAACTATTCCTGTTTTAACAAAATATGAAAAAACTAAAATTTTAGGAATAAGAATTAAACAATTAAATAATGGTGCAAAACCTTATATTAAAGTTCAAGAAAATATTATTGATAATTATATTATAGCTTTACTTGAACTTAAGCAAAATAAATTACCATTTATAATTCAACGACCTATACCAAATAATACATTTGAATATTGGAAATTACAAGATTTAGAAATTATTTAACATCTCCATCTGTTTCCACAATTTAAACATGTTACAAATGTTGTCATCGGTTCATCTGCACTGCGAGTTTGTAATTGATAAAATGTACATTTCTTTGTTTTGCATTTTAAACAAGTGAAATCATCTGTAGATGCTTCTACTTTAGGTGAAAATTTATTTTCATCTTTAATTTTTTTTATTTCAATTAATTCATCCCACAAATCTGGTCTAATTTCTTGATGACTCATAAATACAAATTCATGTGCTTTTATTTGTTTATTTATTATTTTATCATATATTTGTTTATTTTTTAAATTATGTAAAATCATTTTTAATTTTTCTATATAAATTGTAACAAATAATTCATTATCCCATTTTTTTATTAGATTCTTTTCATCTGAAGTTTTTATAGTATAATTATATATTCCTTTTTCTAAATTTAATACTATCTTATCATTTTTTAAAATTAAATTTAATTTTGTTTTTACTTTATCTCTAAATAGATCGGGATCTTTTAATATTATACTTGTTTTACTCATATAAAAATATTATATGTATTATTTTTATATTTCTTTATTTATATCAATTTTTATTTTTTATTATTATTAATTTTCATCTGAACTATATTCATATATTTCATATGATAATTCTGAATTAATAGAATATTCTGATTTATCATCATCTTCTATATTATCATTATTATCATTATTATCATTATTATCATTATTTTTAATATTATCTTCAGTTAAAACTGATACAATTTTAGTATTAATTAATTTAAAAATATCTAAAAATTTATCTCTATTCAAAGATACAAAATTATTATTATTCTTCATTACAAAAATTGATTTTCCATAAACATTTATTGAATTTGTTTTAAATAATTCAAATTCACTTAATGTATTTGATAATCCTTTTGATTTACCCCATAATTCTATTGTATTATTTTCTACATCCCAGGTTTTAATTTTATAAAAATCTTTATTATTTTTATAATTACATTTTCTATAAATTGTATCATCTATTAAATTTTTTACTTTTATTTCATTAATTTCATTATTTATTATTAAAATACAATTTAACATTTATATATTATCATTTTATATAATGTTTTGTATTTAAGTTTTAATCTAAATATAATTTTTTATATATTATATAAATGATATTTTATATTATTTCTTGGTTTTTTATATATTTTATTTTAATATTATTATTACATAATTTATATTTATTCTTTCAAAAAAATTTAACCAATACAAAAATAAAAGACTATTATAATTTACCAAATAATGAGTATAATAATATAAATAATATTTTAAATTCTATTAATAGTAATAACAATAATAATAACAATAAAAATAAAAATAACAATAACAAAGATAACAAAGATAACAATGATAATAAAGATAACAAAGATAACAAAGATAACAAAGATAACAAAGATAATAATGTTAATAATGATGATTTAATCTCTAACTTTAATATTGATTCATTTAATAATAATTTTATAACTAATAATAATGATATGAAAAATGAATTACAAGAATTCTTAAATAAATTAAATTAATAATAATAAAAAAAAAAAGTTTTTATAAAACTGATATTAATATTAAATAATATTTATAATATAATAATTAATATTATTTAATATTTGATGAAACAACTTAATAGAAAAACTATTGAAAATATACTTTATAGATATCCTAATAATATAATTAAAAATTTAAATATTTATAATAATAATAATAATAATAATAATAATAAAATTTTATTTTCTAATAATGCTGAATATTTTATTCTAAAACCAAAAGGAAAAAGAAGCTATTTATGGTTTACATATATAGAAAAAAAAAATATTAGCAATTTTGATTTTTATGAATAATAAAAATATAAATGATCCTTCTAATGAATTTTATGAATATCCTATTAATTTTGATAATAATATTTGCTATAATAATACTTTACTTTTTGGTTATTATTTCAGAGATTCAATAAATAATAAAATCAAACATTATTTTATTATTGAAAATATATTTAACTACAATATTTATAATAAAATAATTCAAAATAATAATTTTAATTTAAATTTTAATTATAAACTTAATTTATATAATAATATATTACCTAAATTATATAATACTACTAATTGTTATATTAATTTACCTATTATTTTAACTAAAAGTGAAGATGTATTTAAAAAAATTTATAATTTAAATTATAATATATTTAATATTGCTGTATATAGTGAATCTAAATATTTAGGATCATACAATTTATATCATAATAATAATAATAATAATAATAAACTAATTGTTACGTTTAAAATTACAGCATGTATTAATCATGATTTATATAATCTATTTATTTTAAATAATAAAAACGAAGAAGAATTTTATGATATGGCATTAATAGATACATATAAAAATAGTTTATTTATGAATAAATTATTTAGAAAAATTAGAGAAAATACAAATTTAGATTATTTAGAAGAAAGTGAGGATGATGATATATTTGAAAATATTAATATAAATAAATTTGTTAATTTACAAAAAAATTATTTAATTGATTGTGAATATAATTATAAATTTAAAAAATGGATACCCAAAAAAATATCAAATAATAATAAAATTATTACAAAAAAAAATTTGGAATTATTTTTAGCAAAAAAAAAAAATATATGTTTATATTATAAAAATGATATCTGATTTAAATGAGCAATTTTATTCATTTTCTCAGGAAGGAGGCGCAAAAAAAAGAAGAATGTCAAAAAAATCAAGATCGAAAAAAGTAAAAAGATCCAAAAAAGTAAGAAGAACCAAACGCTCTAAAAAAACTCTAAGACGTAGACGCAGATAAATATTTTAATTCACATTATTTAATATATTATATTATTATATAATATATTATGTTTGGTGGACATAATCCATATAGTAAAAGTAAATCAAATAATATTAAAAAAATGAAAGGATATAATAAATCCTCTAAAAAAAGCATAAGAACTAATAGAGCTGCCGGAAAAAGATCTACAACTAAAAGAAATAAAAGTAAAAGTAGAAGTAGTAGAAAGTTATTTAAATTTTAATTAAACATTGTGCTTCTTTACTCTTTTTAGATTTTAAAACTACATCTTTCCATATTTCTTGTTCATTAAATTCTTCACCTTTTTTTATATGTTTTATATATTCTATGTATTTATCATTATTTGTTCTAATAATTTTATAATTTTTTTCATTATAAAATTTTTTACGTTTGTTAAATTGATTTAGAAAACAATCATGTTGATCTATTATATCTATAATTAAAGGATTACTATGTTTCTCTCTTAAAATTCTACCAACTGATTGAACTATGTCTGATTTTGGTGTTGCTAATATTAATGTTGTTAATGAAGGTATATCTAATCCCTCTGCGGCCATAGCATATGTTGCCAAAATTAACTGTTTACTTTCACTTATTTTTAAATCTTTTTCTTTCATTCCACCTATATAATATCCAACACTTGTTAAATTCTTTAATTCAACAGCTTTATATATATAATTTAGCAAATTCTTTTGATGACCTAATAATATTATATGTTGTTCTTTATTTATTTTTAATTCATTTTCTATTACATTTATTATAAAATCTGTTCTATAATTAAAATTAGATACCCTACTTAACATTGTTGTATGTTTTACATTTCCCCGATAATCTCTCTCCACTTCATTATAGTCTTCGTCGTCCAATACTACATAATCTATGGCTTTTACTAATACATTATCTTCCTCTGCTTTCTTTTTTAGTTTATTACATATATCGCCTAAGTACATTTTAAATACGTGTGTTAAACCGTCTTTCCTATTCATAGTTGCACTTAATCCTAAAGAATATAATGTTGTACATTTCCTTAAACAATTTGAAAATGTTTCAGATGAAATATGATGACATTCATCAAAACAACAAAATCCAAAATCATCAAATAAACTATCTGGATATGATTTCATTGAAATAGATTGTATCATCGCTATTACTATATCTTTATCTTCTATATCTATTATTTGTCCTTGTATTATTCCTATTTTTGCATCTGGTAAATATTGTTTTATTCTCTCTATCCACTGATTTTTTAAAAATGTTTTATGGACAAATATTATTGTTTTCTTTCTTAATACTTGTATTATTTTTAACCCTAATACCGTTTTTCCTGCACCTGCATATAGCTCTATCAAAGCACTTCCCTCGCTATTTTCCTCTTCCTTACTTCCAAATTTTATTGCTTTTAAATATGACTCCATTACTGTTTTCTGATAATCTCTCAATTCACCATTAAATTTTAAATTTATTGATTTTCCTATTTTTATTTTTAATATTTTAGGATATCCAAATATATTTATCCCCCAAAATCTTGGAACATATATTTTTTTTTCTGATTCTAAATAAATTGGAAAACTATTTGGTTCGATCAATGAGCCAGGAATGAATGGTTTAATTGTTAGTTCTTTTTTTATAAAATCTATTATTTTTTCATTCAATGATATTTTATATATAGAATATCCTTTACTTCCAATATAACTATTTATCAAACCATTTTTCTTTAAATTATCTATTTCAGGTAATATTTTTTCATAATAATTTTTATTTTTTGGACTTATTTTTTTTTTCATTTAGCTATAATAAGTATTTTTTTAGATTTAATATATTTTTAAAATATATTCAATTTTCTAAATAATTTTATTTTTATATAATATAAATGAAATTATTTAATAAAGCATATAATAACTTTGTTAAAGTTAAACCTTATGAAATTATATTACTTGTATTATTATTTTTATATATAATTAGTGGTGTATCTACGCCATATTCTGTTTCTCCTTATGTTAATAATTATTTTATGTATTTATCTTTACTTGCATTATCCTTCTTATTATATTTATATGGTAACCCATTAGTTGCATTAGTATTTATTTTTACATCTTATGTTTTTATACAACGATCTAAATATACATCTCATGAATTGATTAAACCTTCTCAAAATAAAACTGATTCAAAACTCAAAGAATTAAATTCTAATTTAAAAGAAAAAACATTAGAAGAAGAAATTGTTGGAAAAATTGTTAGAAATAATGATAATTTGCCAAATGTATCTAATTATAATCCTGTTTTATGTGATAACCACAATGCATACACTATATAATTAAATTATTATTTTTTTTTATTTTTCATCCCACCAACCCTTACTGTATTATCTAAATTAGATTTTATTATACGATTTGGTATATCTCTATATAAAAATGTACCTAATAAATATACTATTAAAAATATTATTATAGCTATTATAGCTTGAAATCCAATATTACCTGTTATTGTTTGCATAAAATCTTTATCGGGATCAATATTAAAAAAATTACTTATATCTTTGTGTCTTTGTGATTCTTCATTATCTTCCTCTCCTTCTATAAAATCATATGGTACACAAGTTACATCGTCCCACTGATATGTTTCATCATTTGTTTCTGCCATATATAATAATATAATAATATATTAATATATTTTTATAATTATTAAAATATATTAATTATTTAATAATAATATGACTGATAAGACTGATAATATGAGTCATTCTTCTAATACTATGAGTATAGATCTTAATTATATCGATCAAGATGATATGTTTAGTAAATTATATGATAATAGTGAAATAAATAAACTATTTTTAAAAATATACATAAGATATTATTTAAAAGTGATAAACAAAATACGAATTAGATCAAAAATTATAAATATAAACTCTCGCAATAAACCGTCTGGAGATGATAACGAAGATGCTAGTATACGCGATTTAGATATGCAACTACGTAATGCGTATAAGCGATTTGATAGTGCCCATAAATATGATGATCATCTTTCAGTTGATTTATTTTTTACGTTTCTTTATGGCAATAAAGAATGTAAACAACTGACAACAAATAGTAATATTATTCCAGCATTTTGCAAATATACCGCTCCTATAGTAGCAGAAGAATTTGAACAAAATAAAGTATCAAATATAGAAAAACTACTTACAGTAATTACAGCATTATATACTTTACATAATTCTACTATGGGGGTAGATAATACTAAAATCCAACAACTTAAAACTTACGCAAGTAATTTAAGGGAAATATTAGTGGAGGAAGATGCTAATATTGACTATTCTGAATATTTAAAGATATTGTCGTATGTTCATGAATTTATATCAGAGAATAAACAATAAAGTGATGAATTGTGATAGGTAAAAAAAATTGAATTGGATTGAATAAAATAATTTTTAATTATTGAATGAATTAAAAATGTTAAATCAATATACTCGTTCAGCAAAAAAAATAACAATAGATACAGAACTTAAAATTAGTAAAATAACATATATTAAATCCATAAAAGAAGAAATCAAGGAAATTGATGATTTAAAAGCTTTATTTGAAACTGGCAAATCTAGGGAGTCAAAAAAGCAACTAGCTTTAGTTGTTTCAGAGAAAAAGAAGATTCTATCTAGTAAATTAAAAGATGAGAGACGACAGTACAAAAAAGCAAAAAGTAGATTATTTTATAATAGTATAAAATTAGATAATGCTCGCATTGAATTAGATAAGAAAAACTAATTTTATGTTCTGTATATATTGTTATTTTTTAATAAATATTTTATTTAAATATAATATTATAATAAAATATATATTTTTTTTATAAATATATATTTAATCTAAAAATGGACGTTGATTATTATCAAAAATTAAAGGATATGGCATAATAACATTTTTAGGACGATCAAACCATGGTTTAAAATTAATAAATTTAATATCAGGTTGTATTGGTTTAATGGGTGTGACTAAATTAGAAGAACCAATACCTTTTAATGTAGATTCAATATCGATTGAATTATTAGATAAAAAGTCTCTAGATAATTTGCTAGGGTTATATAGTTCAGGAATGTATTCGGATGTAGGTTTACCATATGATGAATTAATATATAAATTATGTTGTAAATAATCATTATTTATATTTTTTTCTAAATTATAATCAGTAACAGTATTACGATTTCTTGTTGAAGCCATATTATATTTAAAATATATTTTAATTTTATTAGTTTATTTAATTAATAATTTTTGAACATAATTTTTAAAATCTATAAAATGATTATCTTGATAATTATTTTTACAATATTCAATAAGGGATTGATGAAAAATAAAAAAGAAATCATATGAAAAAAATATTTGAAAAATATGAGAATTATGAATATTTTTATTATTTTCTTTTAAAAATTTAAAAAATGACATATTATTAGTGATAATGTTAATAGTTTCTAATATATATTTATTATTTTTTAAAAGATTATATAATTGAATAATAGTATTATCAATTTTGCTACAATCATAAGTTTTTAATTTAAAAGCCTGTAATATTTGACTTTGATAACATATAGTAGAATAGTTATTACTATTATCAATAATATGATAAGTACATAAAAAATCTAAATCATAAGTAATATTATTCATATAATAATATTATTAAAAATATTATTATATTGTTTTTTAATAATGTATATGCAAATATATTTTTATTTTTTATCTTGATCTCTTGCATAATTTCTAGCACTTATACCAGTTCTGGTCCAACCATCCATAGCATCTTCGGGTATAGTAAAAGCAGTGTTATTGACTTGATTTTGTAAAGATTCGATTAATGGATAATTTTTATAATTAGTAAAGTCATTTTCCATTAAATTATTAACAGTTTTTTTATTAAGATCAGTATTACCAGATTTTAATTGTAATTCAAGATCAGTGTCACCAAGACCTCTTCCTAAATAAGGAACGGTTAAAAAAGGTCTAGTATTTAATGTTAATTTACAGGCAGGTTTAGTAATATGTGTATATTTTAATTCGTTATTGGTATCCATTTCACAACCTTTAATTCCTCCTTCATGTGAACCATTATAAAATACCTGAGGTTGTTTAGTAGCAAAATCAATTGCATTATTCATAGTACAATTAGGGTAATAATTTTCAAGTATATAATTTGCGTTGCTCATATTTTGAATATTTCTTTGATCATTAACAACATTATCAAATCCAATTCTAGAACTAGATTCAAATGTATATGGATAACTTGTTGTAGCAGACATATATAATAATTTAATATAATATTATTTTAATTATTAATTAAATTAATAAAATAATTTAGTTATTTGTAAAAGATTTAAATTGATTATCTATATCATGTGCAGTATTTCCATAGCAAAATTTAGCAAAATCTTTTTGATTATTAGGTATAGTAGTATTAGGCATAGTATGCCATTGTCTCATAGATTGTTCAAATTGAAAATTATCTCCTAAATTATTAAATAATTTATCATCCACATTTTCATCATTAAAATTATTTTTAACAATATCTTTAGTATAATTATTAATTTTTTCTTCAACTGCTTGATTATAAGATGGTGCAGCAGGTAATCTATTATTATTATCCTGTATTTCAGGTAATAATACATTCATTAATGGATTATTAATATCAGGATTAGTATAATTATGTTTATATTTTTGATATAAATTTGTATTACTAAATGTTTCTTTTAATTCGGAATCTTTTTTATTTAAAATATAGTAAAGAATAATAATAATTACTAAAGTTATTATTCCAGTAAATAATAGTTTTAAATTTCTAAATAAAAAAAAACCAATTATAGTTGTAAATATAACAAATTTACTTATAGCATTTAATTTTTCTTCTCTTGTCATTGATTCTTTAGGCCATATATCTAATAAAGTATTTTTGTCTAATAAAATATAAGGATCATAAATCCAAAATTTATGATTAGGTATTTTATTTTTATTATTAATATTATTATTATTATTTATCATTATTATATATATATTGCATAATTATTTTAAAAAAAAATTTAGACTAAAAATATTCAAGTAATTTATATAATTAAATTAAATTTAAAATCATTTCATTATATTCAATTAAATTGGGTTTAGTTAATAAACTATAATCAATTAATTTATTTTTATCACCATATGTTTGTGGTTGTAATGAGTTTACATTTATAGGATAAGGCCAATGTGAAGTAGTTCTTAATTCATGAAGATATTTTAAGCGTTTACTCTGTTGATTGCTATTATTTATAGTATGATTTTTAGGTAAATAACATAAATATTGAACTAATCTCTCTTCTGAATTGGAAATGCCATACTGATTTTGATGAAAAGTTCTAGAATCCCAAATAACTAAATCACCTGGATTAACATTTAATATTTTTTTTGTATCTTTAATTTTTTCTAAATAATCGTGATCAATTAATTGCCAATTTTTATTAGAAGTAATATTTTTCAATTTAAAATATTCTTCGTGTAAATTATGAGAGCCTTCATATAAAATTAAAGTTCTCTCTTTATTTTTTGTTAAGCTTACAAAACTTTGATAACATTGTATACCTTTGGAATTAGGTGCTTGATCTGTATGTGTCCATATTTTATTTTTTTTATTACAGTCATGTGGTATATAACAAGATCCATCAAATGAGGTAATTAATTCTTCAGTATTCCATATTTTTTTGAAAACCTTTATTATTTTTTTTCTTGTTCTTAAATACCATGCATGTTCTTGATGTCCTGCTTGGTGAAATTTATAAATACCATGAGGGTTAATTTCTGAATGTATTTTATCATGATTAGGAATTGTATTTTTCCATTTATAAAATAATTCTTTAGCTTTATCAATTTCAGTATTTGTTAATATATTAGGTATAATTACATATCCTTTTATTTTTAATTCTTCAATATAATTATTAATTATTAAATTAAAAATTTTTTCTTCAATTATTTCAATTCTTCTCTCTAATTCTATGATATTCATTATATTTTTTGTATGAATAAATTTATAATTATTAAAATCAATTTTTTTAGTTGTATCAATTTTCTTAGTTGTATAAATTTTTTTAGTTATATAAATATGATTATGAAAGTGTAAGATATGCACCAATAGAAATAATAAAAATACCAATAAAATTTTTTATCTTAATTTTTTGATTAAGTAATAATGCAGATAGTATAGTTAATATTGGTAAATAAATAGCAATAGCAATAGCTTCAAATTTGCCTAGCAATAATTTTTTTCTAATAGCAATAGACCATATATATAAACCAAATAACATATTAATTGAAAAAAATATCAATAAAATATAATCTTTTTAATATCATATTTATTATTTAATAAATTCAACAAACCAATTTCAATGAAATAATGCGTACTTAAAAGAATAGAATATAATACCATTAAAATAGTTTTATATTATATAATGAGAAGTTTTAATAAAAATAAATATGTGTTAAATTATTTTAAAATTGAATATAATAATATTAATTTTAAAATAATTAAACAATATGATTTTTAAAATTTTAAATGGTTTATATAGTTTATGTTATAATATTTATAAAAAACTAATTTATTATATTTTTGTAATTTATGAAAATAATTATCCAATAAAACCATTAAAAGTATGTAGACAAGATGCAAGTTATAAAAATAATAATTATAATAATAATGATTATAATGATTATTATAATAATGAATTAGCTTACATTTTAAATAATAATAATAGAAAATTAACAAGATCAAATAGTGATAGTAATTTATATAATAAAAATAAAAACCTTTAAATGTAAATTAAAATTTTATAAACTTATTTTTTTTTAGGTTTTTTTTTATTATTACTTTTTTTTTTATGATTTACATTTTGATTTGTTTTATTAGTATCAATATTATTATTAAATTCATTCATTAATTCTGATAAATTTTTATTAAGTTCATTTAAATTATTTGTTTCATTATTAATTTTATTAGTCTGAGTGTTATTTGTATTATTATTTCTTTCTTCTGCTTTTTTACGCATACGTTCTTTAGTTTTAGATAATTTAATATTTTGATCCATCATATGTTGAAAAGCATTATTATTAAATTTGCCACCTTTTGGTAATAAACCATCTAAATTCATAGTTTTTAAAATATCTTTCATATTACCCATACCAGGCATAGAACCCATATTTTTAAATAATTCAGATGCTTCTTCTAATATTTCATGTTCTTTAATAGATCCATCTTTCATTTTTTCATCTAATTTACCAGTAATTTTATTAACAATATTCATTAATTTATTAGGATTTTTAAATAATTGTTTAAATACATCATTTGTATTATCTATATTATCCATATCTAAATTTAAATCTTTAGTGGTTTCTTCTGCTAATTCTTTTGCTAAATTACCTAATTTACCATTAATTAATTTATTAATATGTTCAAAAATAGTATTAGTATTAGGTAAATTATGTGAAGAATCGAAATTCATAAAATTATTAATATTAGAAGGATCAAAATTCATAAAATTATTAATATTAGAGGAATCAATATTCATAGAATTAAATAAATCAGCAAATGGTAAGTTATTAGATATATCAGAATAATTATTTGAAAAATCTTGATTTTTATCTGTAAATAGATTTTCCATTGATTTAAAAGTTTCTTCTAATTTATCTTTAAATTCATCAGTATTAATAGCTTCAAATAATTTTTCATTATCTCCAAAAGATTTTTTATCTTTAACATTTGTAATAATTGAAAATAAAATTAATTGTAAATATTTCCAAAATGTCTCTTTTGTTTTATTGCTAGTAGTATCAAAATATAAATCACTAAAATTAATAGAAGGTAAAAAATATAATTCTTTTTCATTAATAAATAGATCTTCATTTTGATAAAGAATATCAAAAAATTTTAAAGGTAAAATTTTTTTTACATAATTAATCAAATCAGTAGAATTATTAATAAATTCTGTATTATTTAATATGTCATTACTGTATAAATCTGTTTTAAGAATAATAGTATAAGAATTATTATTTAATATAATATCTTTTAATTTATCTGGAAAAGTAGTTAATAAATCTAATAATAAATCTTTAATAATTTTAGAAAATTCAATTAAATTTGATATATCAAAATCTGGGTTATTTTCCATTATGAAATAATTTTATATTATATATTTAAATACATATAATTAAATATTATTTAATATAATTTAATATTATTTTTGTAAATTATTTCTATTATCTTCATAAGATTTAATAGCATCATCATTTATTTTATCAGGTATATAATCTTCTGTGGGTGTTTTTATCTTGTCTTCATGATTGATAGTAGCATAACTATATAATTGTCTCATACCACCATCACCTTTAGCAGAAAGAGCATCATGATCTTGATCCAAAAAACTAAAATTATCAGAATGAATACCAATAGTAGCATCATTTAATGAGAAAGCAGTTGGTTCAGGAGAGAAATTATCATTTTTTTGAATACTGGGAATATTATTTTTATTATTGAAATTTAAATATTCAATAATTTCATTCCCTAATAAAATTTTATAATTATCTTTAATTAACATTAATGCAGGAACACCTGTAATAGTATCAGGTAATATTAATTCTTGACCATTTTCTAATATTATATAATTTTTATTATTTTTATTAATTCTTTTGTCTATGCATATGAAATGTATATCATTATGAAGATTATTTTTACTAACTAAAGATAATAAATTTTTGCAATTATTACAATAATTGCTGTAATATAAAATTGAACCCATTTAATATTAATAATTTAAAAAAATATATTTAATAGTTTTTTTTAATTTATTATTAAATAAAAAATATAATAATCTAAATTGTTAATTTTATTGAAATTAAAATTAAAATTGAAATATAATAAATAAATTTCATATTATAAATATAATGACATCATTACCAAAAATAAGTAATTTAGATGAAAACAATGATACATTAAAATTTACATTAAGCAATATAAATCTGAGTTATGCTAATGCTATTAGAAGAACAATTATTGCAGATATTCCTTGTATTGTTTTTAAATCAACACCATATAATGAAAATAATATTGATATTAAAGTAAATAAATCACGACTTAATAATGAATTATTAAAACAAAGAATTAGTTGTATACCTATTCATATAAATAAATTGAATGATTTTCCGTATGAAAAATATAAAGTAGAACTACATGTAGTAAATACAAGTAATAATATTATATATGTTACGACTGAAAATTTTAAAATAAAAAATATAGAATCAAATACATATTTAGAAAAAGAGGAAGTTAAAGAAATTTTTCCACCAAATAAAATTACAGGTGATTATATAGATATAATTAGATTAAGGCCTAAATTGACAGATACTAGTGATCCAGAAGAAATAAAATTAGAATCAAAATTAACAATAAGTAATGCAAAAGATGATGCAACATTTAATGTTGCATGTACATGTTCATATGGTAATACATTAGATCCTATTAAAATTAAAGATGCGTGGGATGAAAAAGAAAAAATATTAAAAACTAAAATGGGAAGTGAAGAAATAAATTTTGCCAAAAAAGATTGGTTATTATTAGATGCAAAGAGATTATATATTGAAGATAGTTATGATTTTACTATAGAAACTGTTGGTATTTATACAAATTATAAATTAATAGAGTTATCAATAAGTATTATTATTCAAAGATTATATTTAATTCTACAAGTTTTAAAAAATGATGATAGTTTAATTAATGAATCAAATGATACATTAGATAATTGTTATGTTATTACTTTAGAAAATGAAGATTATACTATTGGAAAAATTTTAGAATATTGTTTATATAGTAAATATTTTCTACAAGAAAAAAGTTTAGATTATGTTGGCTTTTTAAAAAAACATCCACATGATAATAATAGTATTATTAAAGTAAGTTCAAAAAATCTAATTTCTAAAGATGATATAATTATTATGTTAGAAAATAGTGTAAATAATAGTATTATTTTATTAAATAATATTAAAGATTATTTTAAAGAAGATTAAAATAAGTTTATTAATTAATTATTTAATAAAAATTAAAAATATTTATAATATTTTTTTATAATATTATAAATTATGGGAAATTTATGTAGTAAAGAAAAAAATAAAATAATTAATAGTAAAATATTTATTAATATTACTACACCTAAATATATATATAATGATATAGATTTATCATATTATGTTTATAATAATAGTCATAAACATATTCATATAGATAATATTTTATAGAGATACTACTTATGAGATGATAAATATTAAATTTACATATTTTCTTGTTCCATATTTTCTTGTTCCATATTTTCTTGTTCCATATTTTCTTCTATATTATTATTTTTAAATTTGTTATTTATAATAAACATTTGTTGTGCTGGATGTAAATCATTAAAATAATCAATAACTACTTTTTTATCAACTATTTTATTTTCCGATTTAAGTTTATTTATATATATATTATGTATGTTGTACATATGTATTTTAAAATTAAATGGATATTCTTTTAACGGTTTTTCTTTTTTAATAAAACAATTAATATAATTAATATATAAATCTTGTGTGTAACTATAAACTAATAGTTTAAACTTATTAAATAATATAATATGTTCAGGATAATAAGATAAATATTCTTTAATTTTATTATCTTTTTTTAAAGATAAATAATTAAACTGTAATTTTGGTTGATTACCTCTTAATTTTCTAACATTTTCATAACTATTATTTCTAATTTTACTTCTAGTACCATCTATATTATGTAAAACTATACCAACACAATAATAAGGCATATTATTATTAATAAAATCATTTTGAATATTATCATATGATTTATCAATTGGATATTTATTAATAAATTTAATATTAGTATTTAAAAAAATATATGGTGCTTCATTACAAAAATTATAAATATTTTTTTCAGTAACTTTAACAATTGGATATTCACTATTATTAATTTCATATATCTTTATTAAATAAATTAATGGTGTATGAATTGGTGTAACAATTCTATTATATGGATGTTGCATTAAAAAACTATATGAATAGTTAGTATTTAAACTATTTAAATCAAAATTATTTAAATTACATGCTTCAAAAAACATACTTCTAAATGTAACATTATTATAATCACCATTTTCCATATTATTAGGAAAATACTTATAATTTTTAATATCATTGAAAAATATAATATTACCACCTACTGTAGATCGTGTAGATATTTCCCATTCATTATTATTATTATCAAAAAATACATTAATCATAGTACCATCAATAAAATCTTCTAGCCAACATTCTTCTGTATTAACATATTTATTTTTAAAATTTTCAAAATTAATAGATTTTTCAGGACTATATACTTGTAGTCTGTTATTTTTTATAATAACAGAACGAAATTTAGATAAATGGTTAAATTTATTAATATCATATTTTTCAAATTCTTTTAATTTTTCTTTATTATATTTAATAATTTTATAACTATTATTGTTGTAAAAATATTCTTTTATAATATAATTTGTATTATTTGTATTATTTATATTTTCTAAATCTATATCAGTTAAATCTATAATTTTAGTAATCTCATTAGATGTCATATGTATTCTATATTATATTTATTATATATCTTTAACTTGTTTAAATATAAAAATTTAAATTTTAAATATATACATAAAATTTCTATTATAAATATAATATAGTATATTTATAATGGAAAAAGAAAATTATAAATTACAATATGGAGACATTATTCAAATAGATTCAGAAAGTAATAAAGAATTACATGAAATAAATTTTTTTATTAAATTTATTAATTCTTCAAAAATTGTGTTAATAAATGAAAATATATCTTATACATTAGATATTTCAGAAGATGGAAAACTTTTAGATGAAACTATAGATAATATAATATTAATTTATAAACAAAAAAGTCCAAGTTATATACTTCAAAATGATATTAAAATTAACAAAAATATTTCAATATATTTTGGTGGAAGTTTACCAAAAATAATTAATGGTATAGTAACAAATACAGAAGAAGATATGATTGAAATTACATGTATACCTAATAAAGAAATTATTTATATTGATTTTGCATATTCAGGTATACCTGAAAATTTAAATATTGAAAAAATAATAATATCTGATAATACTGAAAATATAACACATGATTCAGATGAAGTAATTAATAAAATAGATAAATTAGATCAATCAAATGAATCAAGTGAAAAAGATACAGAATATTTAAATTTAGAAAATAATGATGAATTAGATTATGATTTAACTAAAAATATAGATGAAGAAAATTTAAAGGAAATATTATTAGATAATTTTGAATTAGAAACAGAATATGAAGAATTTTATCATAATGTTAATGTTCCTGAAAATGAGAAAAGATACACTTTAGAAACTCAGTTAAATGATTATATGGATTATAATTTAAATAAATTAAATAAATCTGATATTAATAATGATGATGTAATAGAAAGAATAAATTTAGAATTGAATAGATATAAAGAATTAAGAAATATATATTCTAATTTTGATTCAAATAATAATCCTGTAATTGCTGATGAAAAAGGTGAATTTTACAAACCCCTAAAAGAATTATTATTTAATTTAAATAAAAAAATATATTGGTTATTACCTGTTGTATATAATAATAAAATATTAATTAATAACAGCGAAGATGAATATGATGAAGATCATATAAATAAAATTAAAATGGGAGAATTTATAGAACAATTAAATAATATAATTAATAAATGGGTAAATAGTAATTCTAAAGACAAAATAAATGATTATAAAACATATATTAACAATCTATTATCAGTATTTGATAATACTATGAAAAAATACACTTCAAATTTTAATAGTATTAATTCTAATAATTTGGATGTAAATAGTCAAATTCTTGCAATAAATGATATATATGATGATTTTTATAGTTTTTGTATTAATGATAATCAAATTACTAAAAATAGATTTTCTACTCAAGTTTTTAATGAAGGTTTTAAAATGTTAGAAAGTGATTATATTAATAATAAAAAAATCTATAATTTAAAAAATTTAACAGAAAATGACAAAATGACTATCATTTCATTTATAACATTACCTTTACCTATATTTAATTTTTCTAAAATTAATTTAGAATATACAAATATATATGATAAATCTAATTTAAGTAATAACTTTTTAAATTATTTTGAATTATTAAATAATGAAACTAATATAAATAAATATATATTAGAAGAAGCAAGATTTAATGATTATTTAAATAGTCATGATACTATACATAACAACAAATTATTTAATTCTATAGCAAATTTTTCTATTGAAGATATTGATTCTAAAACTTCTAATGAAAAATATAATACATTATTAGAATCATTCATACCTACCAATAGTTCTATTATTAAATATTTATCCACTTATAATGATTATACTAATTTTAAATCTATTATTAATGACTTACAAGGATTAAATATAGATATTTACAATTTAAATATTAAAGATTATGATATAATTAAAAAATTATTTAATACTAATATTAGTGAATATAAAAAAAATTATAATCAAAATAAAGATTTATTAAATAAATTAATTAATATATTAAATTATAACTTGGAAGATAATACTTATATTTATAATTTTAATTTAATTAACAAGGATTTAAAAGAAGACTTATTTAATACTTATAATATAGATGAAAGTATATATAATAATAGTTCCGAATTAATAAATGATTTATTAGAAATTGATAATGGTAAATTCTTTATAAGTTGTTTAAATAAAAATATAATGGATTTACTTGTATCTAATTTATTGGAAAATTATATTAAAATTGCAGAAAAAAATAAAAAAATTCAAGATACCGAAGAAACCGAAGAAGATTGTGAAAAATATTATTTATCTAAAAAATATACATCAATAGAAGATATACAATATGATGATAATAAACAAATATTTTTTGATTCCATATATGATAATACTTTATATAGTCTAAATAATGAATATAAAAATGAAAAAGAAACTATGGATAAAAATAATTTTTTACAATTTTTAACAAATAAAATAATGGATATTATGAACTTAACCAAAGAAAAAGCTATGAGAGAAGCTAATTCAATTATTGAAGAAAAAAGACAAATATTAGATGGTGATTATGCTTTATTTATTGATAAAGAAACTAATAAAAATTATATTTATATTAGATCACAATCAAAATGGATATTAGATGAAAAATTTAAAAATGATTTTTATATAGATTCTAATAAAATATTATGCAATATTAATAAAGATTGTATTTCAATCAATGATAATTGCTTTAATTCTAATAAAACACTACAAATAAATTTAAAAGAAAATACAGACAAAATTTTAAATAGTTTTAATGCAAAATACAATCTAAGCATTGAAGATCTTAAAGGTAAAATAAATGATAAATATGATAATAATAAAAAATTCTTAAAAAATTTACTTAAAATTAAAAATGAAAAAAATATGTATGTTAATAATATTTTATTAGAAAACTATATACCTATAGATGATAGTATTAATTTATCTCCATATGAAAAACTTAAAGATCTAATATTAAATATTAAAGATTTTATAAAACGCCAAGATTTAATTAAAAAATTTTGTATAAAATTTACAAGAGAGTCTATTAATGATGAAAATAAATATTGGCTATATTGTAATAAAACTAATAATAAATTAATTCCTAAATTTATATTTAAATTAGCTAATGCATTTATTAATAAAAATGATTATATTACTGAATTAGATACTATATGTTCAGAACAAGGTACTATTAGTGATGATAATAATTACTGGGTTGATAAACATAGTGGATATATTATTAAAAATATTGAGTTCTCAACCGATGAAGGTTATGATGAAAAAGGTTATAAATTAAATACTAAAGAATTATTAGAAAATGAATATAATATAAAATTATCTAAAAATATTTCTACTAATCCAGATATTAACATTATAAATAATATAATAAATTCAATAACTAAAATGGCAGGTATTAATTTAGAATGTCAAAAACAATTTATAATTAATAATGTTATTAGCATTTTAACTGCTAATGTACCCAGTAAAGAAAATTATGAAAAATTATTAGAAAAAAATAAAAAAGATGGGAAAAAACCACTACCTACATACGATGATACATACAATCAATTATTATTATTATTAACATTAACTTATATTATTGTTGCTATTCAAATTAATATACCAAATTTGAAAACTAAAAAAACTTTCCCTGGATGTATAAAATCATTTTCTGGTTATCCATTAAATAATGATCAAGATAAAACTAGTATAATTTATATTTCTTGTATTGCAAATAAAATTAAGACTTCTATTAAACCATGGAATACTTTATTAAAAATGTCTGAAAATAATATTGCTAAAAAAATAGAAAATATTATTGAAAAATTTGTAATTAATGATAAAATATATATAGAATTAAGTGCTAAGAAAAAAGAATATTTATTACTTAATAAAGAAGAAATAATACCCGAAGAATTATCAATTACTAATTGGCATAATTTTATGCCGCCACTTTATAATTTTAAAATTTCAAAAACTAATACTATACCTTTAGATGATACTTTTATAAATGATATTAAACAAATATATAAAAAATCTTCTAATGATAATATACTTGAAACATTGTTATCTAAAAATATTTATTTAAGTAATAATATTATTGAAATTATTCAAAAAATCATTGAATCTAATAGTATATTATTAGAAAATTCCGCAGGAGAACCATATTTAGAAAATGCTTGTTGCAATTCTAATATTAATACTATTTATTACTTTATTAAGAAAGATAAAACTATATTAGAAAATAATCAATTAATACAATACTATAAAAATATAATTCTAGATATACATAATTTAAATAAAGCTAAAATATTATACAATGCTGAAAATACTAAATTAATTTTACCTGTAATCAGTTCTGATTTTAATGAAGAAACTATATATAAAGCTTTTATTTATTATTGCAATTTTGATAATGACTTACCTATCGACGATGAATTAAAAAGTATTTGTAATGATAAACCTAGTAATTTTGATAGTTCTAAAAATATTAAAGAAATTATTGAAACATTAAAAGATGAAGGTAAATTATATAATAAATCTTCATTACAAGAACTTATACAATTTATTAATAAGAAAAATATTATTATCTCTAATTATAAGTATCCAATAATCAACAATATTGAATCATTAAGAAATATTATATTTAAATATAACGAATCACATTATGATAATAACATCGATGAAAAAATGTTTACTATATTATATAATTTATTAGATACATATGATATTAATAACCCTTATAATGATAATACTATATTAGATTCTTTAAAAAATTATTTAGCCAAAGTTAATAATATCATTAAAATATCAATCTTAGACTATATAAAAAAATTACCTTCTATCAGTAAAGCCTTTAAAAAAAATATGGAAAAATTATTAGATTTTGAAATTAATATTGACATGCCTAATTTTTATGAAAATTATTTAAATAATTTACTTAATATTTTCCCTAATATTATTTTAAATAAAAATATTGATTATAATAAAATTCCAAAACATTGGAAATTATCTGATTTACATAATAAAGATATTTCTTACATTATCGAAAAATATTATAAAAATTTAAATACATTTAATTCTACTATCGGTTTAGATCTAGTATTTAATATAATTAAAAATAAATGTAATATATTTTTAAAATTAATAAAATTTATAAAATATAACAAACCTATTATTATTACAGATAATAATGGTAAAAATATAGAACTTCCTAGTATTTTTGATAAAGAATTTATAACATATATTTACACTTATATTTTTTATAGTATATTTAATGAATATATTAATATTACTAAAAATGAAGAATTTTTATTACAAATAACTGAATATTCAGATTATAATAATATAGATATACAAAATTCTATTATTGAATATATATATGAATTTCTTACTATTAAAAATAACCATTTAGATTTAATTAACAATACTCATGATAAAATTAAAAATAGAATATCTTTATCAAAAGAAAAAGAAAAAGATTCTATTACACAATATTTAAAAGATTTAACTGATGAAGAAAGAGAAGTTGAAAATATATTCAAAAATAACAAATTAGAAAAATGGAATGCTGGATTACAAAAAGGCTTGACGCAGTATGTACAAGATAATTACGATGAAGAAAGATTAAAATTAGAAAAAGAAATAATTAAAGAATCTAAATTAAATAAAAATACTAATATTAGTGAATTTAATAAAGATATTTTTAAATTTGATATGGAAGAAGATGAAAAAATAGAAAATGAAATAAATGAAGAAGAATTTAGTATGAAAAATATACCAAATGATGATGACTTTAGTGATTATGATGATGATGATTATGATGATTAATCTATTATTGTTATTTTTAGAATATAAATTACAATTAATTTATAATTAATTTACAATTAATTTACAATTAATATTATATTTTATTATTATAATATTAATATGTTTTTACAATTTGTAAAAAAAAATATTACTTTAGCATCTATTATTATTTTTTTTATTATTTTTATTATTATTATACAAACTAAACCTTTACTAATATTTAATAAAAATGGCATACCTAGACAATTTGGTATAGGTTATCAAAATAAAACTATTTTCCCTATATGGTTAGCTGTTATTATTAGTGGAATATTTTCATATTTAACTGTTTTATATTTAATTAATTATAAACAATTTATCTTTTAAAATTAATATCACAAAATAATTATCATTATATTATAGTATTTAGATATAATATATTGTCTATCTATTTAAAATATCTCTTCATTCCAAAATAAATTATAAAATTAATAAAATAAATAATTTTATAATTTATTTATTTTATTTATACATATTACTATTTAATATTATTTACACGTTTACCACAAAATAATAATAATTACCAGTATGATTAAATGCTATGTAAGCTCCTTCTTTAAATTTATCATATATTCCAGATACTTTTAATTCTTGTCTTGTAAATTCAGCAAAAATTTTTCCATTGTTTGACGATGGATTTTCACTTAATCTATGATTATTTATTACATCTATAAACCTATCTCTATTATTTTCAATAAACTGACTATATATTTCAGATTTTCTTGGATGCAGTATTATATTTTTATATTCAATACTACCTGATGATTCTGTTGTTGATGTTGACGGATCAACATTTCCTGTATATTTCCATGATATACCATAATATGTTTTTTTATTATTTTTTTCATCTAACTTAGTTATTTTTTCATTTATATTTTTATTTCTACATTCTAGATTCATAATAAAATTATAACTAATCGCTGAAATTAAACTACCCGATAATACATACCATAGTAATTTACCTACAACTTCTTTCACACATATAAGACTATAAAATTTACAGAAATAATCACCAGGTATATCTTTTATTATACGTGCCCTCTTTAACTCATTTATAAATTCTTGATATTTACTTATATCTGAAGAAAATTTATTTATAATTGTATGATAATTTTCATTCATTTTCATAATTGCTTGACGTATGCTCTTACTATCTGTATCATCAGGAACTTCTTCTTTGCTTTTTATAACTTCTTTTTTATATATTTGTTCAACACCTAATAGATTTATAACTAAATATCCTAATGTATTTGAAAAAGGTTTTATCCATCCTGGAAATAATTCTAATAATAAATAAAGTACACCAAATATTATTAACCAAGGTAAAAATGTTATTCCAAATACTTTTAATTTAGAAACTTCAAATTCACCATCTTTTGCTGCATTATTTTCACATATTTGTTGTGTAATGTTATTATTAATATAATATGAACCACCCAACAATAACAATATATATATTATTGTATAGATATTTCCTTTTGTATCGTTATTAATTTCGTATATATTACATTCATCTGATGATCCAGATATTATAATTTTACCTATTACAATTATACCATAAAATAGTGTTAAAACAGTAAAAAAAAAAAATAATTGATTTTGACTTGGTAGTTTAGAAGTATTTTGTTCTATTTGTTCGAATAATGTTAAACTTGATTCTGAATCACTTTCAGGCATTTATAATTATAATTATAAATATAAATTATTTTTATAAAATAACTATAATTATAATTATTATAAAATATGGATTTTAAAAATATAAATAATTATTTAAATTTTAAACAAAAAAATAGTAATAATAATAATCATTTAGAAAATACACCTAATTTAATAGAACCTGGTGTAAAATATTTCTTTACAAATACTTTAAAATCTTGTAATAATTATAAATTAAGAAATTATAATATTTTTTATAATATCACTTGTTTAATTATATTTATATCTATTTTAGGAATAATATTAATTTATAAATTAAAAAATAAAAGAACAACAAATATATATGAAAAAAATAGAAAAGATAAAGAATACATTATGTCTAAATTAATATATTATAATCGTGTTAATTTAGAAAATAAAAAACGCGAAAATAATCAAATGATTACAAATTTACCAGATTTTAATAATCATCCAGAAGCGTCTTTATTACATAGAAAAATATATTTTTAATTTATAATATGGAAACTATCGAAAAAGAAATAGTTCAAGATGCTGATTATAATAAATATTTAGAAGAATTAAAAGATTTTTATAATTTAAAAAATAAATATACATTGCAAAAAAATGCATTCAAAAATAAATTATTTAATTCTAAAAATTCAATAGAATCTAAAAAAAAAACATTTTCAAAACATAATTTTAAATGTGTTAATTGTAATAAGGAAGGTGGTACTATTTTTTATGAAGATAATAAAATTTTACGAGTAACATGTGGTAATACTAGTCAGCCATGTGATTTAAATATTGAAATAGTTAAAATGAGACAAATTATTATTAATGAGGAATTATATAAATTAAATTCTTTATTAAAAGAAAAAAAAAATGAAATAATTTTAACAAAATTAAATTTTTTATTTAACTATATAGACGAAGATAAAGCTATTGAAGTATTTGAAGAATTAAAAATGAATTTATCATATATTCAAGAAAAATATAATAATATATATTTATTATATAATTCAATAACAAATAATAATAAAACTAAAGAATTATTAAATGAAAAAAATATTGAATATATAGATTCTATAAATAAATATAAGGAATTAATAAATCTTTATTATACTACAAAAGATAGTATATATTTAAAAGATGCAATATATCACTATAATAATAAATTAAAAATTTTAACAGAATTTTTATTAAAAATTAAATATCATCATAATAGTATAGAATACGATGAAGAATATAACTATTTAATTCAACAAAAATATAATTTAAATAATTTAGAGGTAATTAAAAAACCATAAAATTTTTAATATTATACTATATAAATGATAAAAAAATTTCTAAAAATAATTAATATAAAAGTTTTCTTAATAAGTTTATTAGTTGGTCTAATTTTTACATATATTAATAATGATAAACAGAAAGTATATGTTTATCCTACTCCTTCTAATATAAATAATATACAATACAAAGATAAAGCTAATAATTGTTTTGAATATTCTATGGAAAAAATTACCTGTCCTTCAAAAAAATCAGATATAAATAATATTCCTATTCAATAAATATATTATATAATATATATGATTGGAAAAGGATTAAGTGTCGCTATGAATAATATTTTATATACTGATCGTGGAAGATTTATATTATCAATTATTTTAGGTTTAGGACTAGCCAGTTTATTTAGAAAATATTGTCAAGGAAAAAATTGTTATAGATTTATTGGACCTGAACAAAATAATATTAGAGACAAAATATTTTCATTTGATTCTAATAATAATGACTGTTATATTATCAGGGAAAAAGCAACAACATGTAAAAATAATAAAAAAACTATTAACTTTGCGTAACTTTCACTATAAATATTTAATATAATATACTAAATATTTATTATGCAAGAAAATCCTGGTTCTACATCTATATCTGAATTACCTGGTAATTTTACATCTAATCATAATGATAATTCTATTCAAAATAACAATTCAACTAATAATATTATTTTTGAAAAAAATCCTACTATTAGTGAATCTACATCACAAATGCCTAATCCTGTTATAAACCAAATGAATTCTGTAGAAAATAATAATCAAACTAATTATAATGAATTAATAAGTCAATTACAAAAAGCTAATATGTCCGGTGTAACATCATTACCTAGTAGAGATATTCCAACTGATACAATAAAAATAAATAATGATGTTGAAATAAAACCTAATTATATTCCTGATACTGAAAAAACAAATTATGTTGAAAATTATGAAACTACTCAAGATTTAATTTCACAAAATAATATTAAACAAAATAATTTAGATAATATAGATAAATTTTATAATGAATTTCAATTACCATTATTAGTTTCTGTTTTATATTTCTTATTTCAATTGCCTATTTTTAAAAAAAATATAAAAAAATTATTTCCACTTTTATTTAATCCTGATGCTAATCCTAACTTTTATGGACATTTATTTAATAGTTCATTATTTGCTATAGTTTTTTATATTTTAGTAAAAATTATAAATAATATTTCTATAAAAATATGATATGAGCAATTTCCCCCCCCCCGCATTTTTAATCTAATTTATTTATTTTTATATTATTTTTCATAGCTATATCTTCTACTAATTTATCATTATTATAATCATCTATATAATTTATTTCATGTATTCCTGATACTACTAATAATTTCATACAATTATAACATGGATAATGAGTTATATATGCAGTGCATCCATCTGAACTTACACCTCTTTTTGCACAATCTGCTATTGTATTTTGTTCTGCATGAATAGTTGCTATATTATGATTATCTTTTAATATTGCTTGATGTTTATTATTTGGTAAATAACCATTATAACCTTGTGCTATTATTCTATTATCTTTTACAAATATACATCCTACGTGTAATTTTTGACACGATGATCTAGTAGATGTTAAGGTTACTAATTGTTTAAAATATTCTTTCCATGTTGGTCTAGTTGAATTATTAAAATTAACTTCACTCATATATTTTAATTAATTAAAATAAAATATTTATATATTTTATTTAAAATAACTTAAATATGTATTAATTATTTAAATTATATGAATTTATTAGATAGATTTAATATAGTAAAAAATAAAAAAATTTTAAAAACCGATCCAGGAACAGTATTTAGAATTTTTGAAATATATGAAGAATCATTAAAAAATGAATCAGGGTTTATTCCAGTAATAATTAAATTAGAACCCGAAGAAAAAAAACAAAAAAAATCTATTAATTAATATAAAATATTAAATTTATTAATATAATTTAATACTTTATATTAAATTGTTGGTATATATTTCCAATCTAAATCATCACAAATTAATTTCCATATTATATCTTGTTCTACACGTTTCTCTCTATCCTTTAACATTGGAAAATAAGGTAAAAATTTGTCTTCTCCTAATAATTCACACAATTTATATAATGTATAATAATAATTTAAAAAATTAACTCTCTCTTTCGGACAATACTTTGAGTAAGGTTTTTGAATTTCCATAAATAAATTACATAAGGTTTCTTCTAATTCTTGTGTCATTACTGGTGGTTTTATACCTAATTTATCTTTTATAAATGGTATATGTTCATAATATTTATTATAACCCAAATTTTTTAATATTTCTTTAGTTTTTTTATTTGTTAAATCTTTTATATTTAATCTTTCTTTTTTTATTTGATTTTTTATGTTATCAAATACTTCATTTGGTATATGTGTACTTTCTTTTGCTTGAAATTGTGCTAATATCTCTCTTAAATGATTAATTCTTTTATATGCATAAAAACATACTTCTTTAGGAGGTTCTTTATATGATGGTTTTTCATTTTCAATTAAATATTTTATTGTTTTTGAACAATTATTACATACACATATTCCATCTGTTTCTGAATAAACCATCTCTCCTTTATTACAATATTTACATACATCTGATTCATAACAATAATTATCATAATTTAAATAAGAATTATTAATATTATAAAAATATTTATCAATTATATTTGAATTTTCATTACTAACATCTAATGTTAATGTTTTTGTAAAAAAAAAATTATCTATTTTATTATTATTAGATATACTATTATTAGATATACTATCATTTGAATTATTTGTTATATTTTTTTTTTCTTCAAAATACTCAAATATATGTTTTGAATTATTTAAATAATATTCCTTACGATTTCTCTCTAAATTATTTATTTGATTACTTAATTCTTTTATTTTATTTCCTACTATTTCTATTTTCTCTATTTTTTTTTTATTCTTACTATTATTTAGGAATTTATTTAATCTATCAATTTCTTCTTTTAATTTAGGAATTAAAATTTCTTCATTATATTTAAATTCTTCTAACATTTGAGTATGTTTTTTGTCTAATGTTATATTTTTTTCTATTGATTTACTCATCATATAACTATTTGTATCTTAATATAGGTTAAATTTTATATTCAAAAAAAGTAAATTATATATTAATTTAATAATTAAATTAAATATTTAAATTTTTTTTTCTTTACCAATATTATAAAAAATGGCTGGAGGACTTATGCAATTAGTCGCCTATGGCGCCCAAGACGTTTATCTAACTGGTAATCCCCAAATCACTTTCTGGAAAGTTACATACCGTCGTCACACTAATTTCGCGATGGAATCAATTGAGCAAACTTTCAATGGTCAAGCTGATTTTGGTCGCCGTGTAACTTGCACTATATCTCGCAATGGTGATTTAGCTTACCGCACTTATTTACAGGTAACTTTACCCGAAATTGATCAATCTTTAGATACTACTAATGTCTATGCCAGATGGTTAGATTTCCCCGGCGAACAGCTAATCTCACAGGTTGAAGTTGAAATTGGTGGTCAGCGCATTGACCGTCAGTATGGCGACTGGATGCACATCTGGAATCAGCTAACCCTATCGAAAGAACAGGAACGTGGTTACTACAAAATGGTTGGTAATACCACCCAATTAACATATATCTGCGACAAAACTTTCGCTAATGTTGATGGTCCCTGTGCCTCTGACAGCATCCGCCAAGTATGTGCCCCCCGCAATGCCCTACCCGAAACTACATTATACGTTCCCCTTCAGTTCTGGTACTGCCGCAATCCGGGCCTAGCGCTACCTTTAATTGCTCTACAGTACCATGAAGTAAAAATTAACCTTGACATCCGTAACATCGAAGAATGCTTATGGGCTGTTGATGGGTTAGACTCCAATGGAAAAAAAATAACAGATGCATACAAACAGTCTCTCGCTGCTGCCTCGCTATTCGTTGACTACATCTTCTTAGATACCGATGAACGTCGTCGCATGGCACAGAACCCCCACGAATACTTAATTGAACAGCTACAGTTCACTGGTGACGAATCGGTCGGTTCATCGTCTAACAAAATTAAACTTAACTTAAATCACCCTTGCAAAGAATTAGTATGGGTTGTACAGCCCGATGCTAATGTTGACTATTGCTCTTCGCTACTACCTGGTGAACCTCTATTCGCATTACTAGGTGCTCAGCCTTTCAATTACACTGATGCTCTTGATGCTCTACCTAATGCTGTACACGCCTTCGGTGGCGCTGCTAATAATAGCTCCTTCATCAATGGATCTGGTCAGTTTGAAGATCCTTTCGCCAATGAAGTTACCGCAGCGGCCAGCAATGTCAACCAGTTAGTAAATGACTCTGGTGTTTCGGATGCCGGTACATTCGTTCTAGCTGAAACCGCTTTAGATATGCACTGTTGGGGTGAAAATCCAGTTGTAGTTGCTAAATTACAGCTAAATGGCCAGGACCGTTTCTCGGAACGTGAAGGTACATACTTCGATTTAGTACAGCCCTTCCAGCACCACACCCGTGCGCCCGATACTGGTATCAATGTTTACTCGTTCGCTCTACGTCCAGAAGAACACCAGCCATCTGGCACATGCAATTTCTCGCGCATTGACAACGCTACATTACAGTTAGTTCTATCAAATGCCACTGTTACCGGCACCAACACCGCTAAAGTCCGTGTATACGCTGTCAACTACAATGTCCTACGTATCATGAGTGGTATGGGTGGTCTTGCGTACTCGAATTAAGTACATAAATGCATTACTTTTAAAGCAAATATTACAATTTATATTTATTAATTTTATATAAATATAAATTAATTTATTTTTATTAATTTTTATAAATTTGAGACAATGTCGTTTTTTATTTGAAATTTTTATATTTTATAATATTATAAATAGAATCTAACTAAGATCTTTCTATTTATCTTTATTTAGCCCATAATTTTAAATTTTATAGTACACTTAAGTGTATGATAATTAAAATTTATATTTATAATTTTAATATAAATATAAATTGTTTTTTACATTTATAATAAATTGATTAATTTTTACATAAATAATAACTATTAATAATGGAAGATACATTAAATTTAGAACAAAATATTATTTTTGAAAAATATAAAAATGGAGAGAATATTTTTATAACAGGTCCTGCTGGTTCTGGTAAATCATTTTTGATTAAAACTATTGTAAATTATAGCAATGAAATAAATAAAAAAATTCAAGTTTGTGCATTAACTGGATGCGCTAGTATTTTATTAAATTGCAATGCTAATACATTACATAGATTCTCTGGTATTGGATTGGCTAATAAAAATATTGATGATGTATTAAATGATCTTTTTAATAAAAAATATAAATTAAAAAATTGGTATTCTCTTAAATGTTTGATTATTGATGAAGTTAGTATGATGTCTTTAAAAATTTTACTAATATTAGATAAAATCGGTAGAAAATATTATAATAAACCTAATATTCCATTTGGTGGACTACAATTAATATTTTCTGGTGATTTTTATCAATTACCACCTATTAAATCTAATGATTCTGAAAAAGAAGCTTCTATGTTTTGTTTCGAACATCCATTATGGTATGAAATATTTCCAATAAATAATCAAATTGTTCTAAAATCTATTTTTAGACAAGATGAAAAAGAATTTTTAAAAGTTTTAAAATATGTTAGACGAGGTAAAATTACACCAATTACTAAGCAAATCTTAGAAAAACGTGTATTTACAAGTGAGCAAATTAATAAATTTAAACAAGACAATGTTATTACTATTATATCACCATATAAAAAAGATACAGATAATATTAATACATTAGAATATAACAAATTAAGTAATAATCTTGAAAAAAGACTATATAATATTAAATATTTAAAAGGATCAAGAAAAACTGATCTATGTATAGAAAATGATATGTATAAATTATTAATTGAAAGTAATAAATCATTAAAAAATGATTACGAATTTTTAGCAAATAATATAATGGGTTATAAAATTTTGGAATTAAAAATAGGCACACATGTTATGTGTATTGCTAATATATCATTTGATAATACAATTCAAATTGCTAATGGTAGTCAAGGTATAGTTGTTGGTTTCACTAATGATTTACCTCTTGTAAAATTTAACAATATAATTGAACCTATTTTAATTAATTATTATAATTGGAGTTCTGAAACAAACAAAAATGTATCAGTCTCACAAATACCTTTAATTTATGCATGGGCAATCACTATTCATAAATCACAAGGAATATCACTTGATTCTGCTATTATGGATATTGGTAATAAAATATTTGAATATGGACAAACATATGTTGCCTTATCTAGAGTAAGAAGCTTAAATGGATTATATTTATCCTCTTTTGATTACACTAAAATTTCTGCTAATCCCAAAGTTAAAAAATTTTATAATGATGATTTATAAATTTTAATATTTTTATAATTTATAATGAAGATCTCTTTAGTAAAAAATTCTTTCTATTTTACATATATTTTTTTAATAACTACTGGAACTATCTGTTTTATAGAATCTTTAAGAAATCCTAATCCCAAAATTAGACATATTATGAATTTAGAAACATGTATATCTGTTGTTGCTGGTTATTTCTATGGACTTTTTGTAGATAAAATTAATAAAGCCGAAAAAGAAAATAACAATGATGAATTACCATTAGAAGAAATTAATGATAATAGATACACTGATTGGGCTATTAGCACGCCTCTCATGTTGTTAGTATTGTGTCTCGTTTTAGGTTTAGAAAATAAACATATTGTTAATTTCTGGAAATTCTTATTTATATTATTATTAAATTTCTTAATGTTAGGTTCAGGATATATTGGTGAACTAGGAATTTTATCTAAAACTAATGCTAATATTATTGGCTTTATATTTTTTACATTTATGTTTGGTACTATATGGAATACTTATATGAAAAATAAAAGAACTATTAATTCTATTATAGTTTATGTTTTATTTGTTATTTTATGGGCTTTCTATGGTGTTTTCTATCAAACTGATACACTTACTAAAATATTTGGTTACAATATTTTAGATTTGTTATCTAAAGCATTTATAGGTATATTCTTTTGGTTGTATTTAACAAAATCTGTTAAATTTTAATATTTAATAATTATATATAATGTATATTATGAAAAATATTCAAAATAATATTCATAATTTAATTAAATATAGATTTAACAAAATTACTATTTTAATATTTTTAATGTTTTTATTTTCGTTTATTTATATGTTACTTGATGATTCACATTTTTCTGGTGTTAATAAATTTAAAGAAATGATTAAAGAAGAAGTAATTAAAGATAAAGCTAAACAAGAATTAAAAGAAAATTTTGATAATATTGATAATATTGATAATATTGATAAAATAAAAAATGAAGCGGTTATTGATTATGCTGCTAAAAAAACTGAAAAAGAAGTAAATGAAGAAGAATTAATTTCTGATAAAGTTGAACCTAGTATAGTTAATCGTTATTTTAATAGATTATATTTTGCAATTGTAACCGGATGTTTACTTGGTTATGGCGATATTTATCCTATTAGTAATTTATCAAAATTTATTTGTGGTACACAAGGATTATTTACTGTTGCACTAATTATTTATTAAATATTATTATTTATTAAATACAAATATTTAATGGATCAATGTTTCATTTGTATGTCTAATTTAGAAGATACTATTTTTTTACCACTTAATGATGAATATTTTAATCAAAATATTAGTATATTTAAAAATACATTTATTATAAAAGATATTGATAATCACCAATTTCTCTATCTTTTAATATGTAATAATTGTATTAATACATTTTTAAAAATACACGGTAATACTCATAAATATTTAAAAAATAGAGAAATTGGTTTAAAGTAAATAAAACTATTATTAATATTATAAAATATTAATAATGGATCTATCAAATAACTTATTAATAATTAAAGATAATTATAAACGAAATAGAAAATCTAATGCTATTAAATTACCGCCTGAATTAAATGACTCTATTATACCTAAATATGTTGTCTACTATAAAGAATGTTATAATAAAGATAAAATGTTATTTAGAGAATTTTTCAAAATTGAAAAACATCCTTCTGTAAAAAATAATAAAATTTATACTTCTAGCAAATCTAATAAAATTAAAATATTAGATAAATTAGAACAAATTAAAATTATATTGAAAAATATTGAAAATACTGAAAATACTCAAAATACTGAAAATACTCAAAATAATGAAAATACTCAAAATACTGATAATACTCAAAATACTGAAAATACTCAAAATACTGAAAATACCGAAAATACCGATAATACTGAAAAAATTATCTTACCTAAATATATTTCTTTAAAAAAAATTAATATTAAAAATTCTAATGAAATTAAATATTGTTTAGTATATGATAAAAAAACAGAAAATAATAGATATACATTTAAACTATTATGTAATAAAAATATTTCAATTAATGATAATTTAAAAATTTTTATTAATAAAATTAACGAAAAATTTTCATAATAATTTCATACGTTTATTTATATTTGTTATATCCCAAATATATTTTCCTTTTAATTCTAATAAATTTCTATTTTTCCAATATGCAAAATATACATTTTCATCCCATAAAGGATATCCATATTTTAATAAAGTTTTCTCAAAATCTACTATTCTTAGAAAACAATCATAATATGAATAAATTATAGGTAGGGCTATTTTTATAAATCTATCTGAAAATTTTTTTGATAAATAATATTTATATATTAAATCATTGTTATAATCCATATTAAAATAATATTTTTTTGTAGTTAGCAATAATTTTATATAATCATTATAATTTAAATAATTATAATAATTTAATTGAATTATATAATCCATATAATATATCTTATTATTACTTAATATTATTTTATTAATTATAATAATATTAGTATGTTTATATTAGATATTTTAACACGAGATGTTATTGATATTATTTTAAATAAAGTCAATATTGAATGTCATACGTGTAAATTAAAATTTAATTTTAATAAAAATTTTTATAAAAAAGAATATAATAATTATTATTGCTCATTAAAATGTTATAATTTTATATAATCCTATATATAATGAGTAGTTCCATCAAATTTTCACCTCATAGTGTAGAATACAGTGATAAAATGTACAATAAATTTCAGAATAAATATTCTAATAAACTTCAACAAATAAAATTATTAGATGATCAATTTGAAGAAATTGATAAACTTGTATACTCTCTTGAATCAAACAACGATGTTCCTCAAGAAACTATACAAAGATCTATAGATAAGTCTATAATAAGACTAACAGAACTATATAAAGATGCATTTACAACAACAAAAAATAGAGATTTTTTAATAGCTAGAAACTTAGTAAAAGAATTAACTAATTTAAAAGAAACATATAAAGAAAATACAAAAATAGCAAAGTTACATACAGATATAAAAGATATTCTTTATCGGTGTCAAACTGGTGATTCATTGCCTCTAGATGAAATAGAGGTAGAAAATAACAATGGTTATACTATTAATACTGTAGCACAATTATTATCTTATATGGAGAACAAAAATGATAGAAATAAGATTGTTTATACAAGAAAGTTAAAAAGAAAATTTTCTTCTTCAGGTAAAAAAAGAAAAACTAAAAGAAAAACTAAAAGAAAAACTAAAAGAAAAACTAAAAGAAAGCATAATTAATAACTATATAAATATTTCATTATTAAAAACAGTGCTATTAAAGAATTATCCACTTTATTACCAAATAATTCTATTAATGTTATAATTGAAGATGTTATAATTTTATCTTCAATATTACCATCAATTGTTAATAAACTTGTTCCAAATATAGCACTTGTACCTGCTAATGTTTTATTTTCCCATATTTTTGGACTTTCTATAGTTTTACCTATAATAGCACCCATTGGATCTGCATAAAATAATGGTGAAATTTCACTATATGGTACCATAAGATATAAACATAAACAACACGCAATTACATAACCAAAAATGCCTATATCTTTTATTATACCATCTGATTTTCTTTCATCTGATATATGTTTTATACCATTAATAGTTATAAAAGAACATACTAATGATCCACTGCAATATATACCATTAATTACATTTGGATCTGATACATCTGCATTTAATAATAAAGTTCCTACCCCCATATGAACTATTTTTCTACTTATCCAAGGTTTAACTGGTAAATTTGTTGCTGTTAATAATAAAGCACTAGTTCCTCCAAATAACTCTGGTAAATGCATATAAATATATTATAGTATATTTTAACATTATTTCTTTAATTTTTTTTTGTTATAAAAAAAATTGATAATATTTCATATATAATTTACAATATAAAAAATATATGAAATTATATAATGTATCTCCATTATTAGGAATAAAAATTCAGACTGAAATTGATAATTTACATTCTGAATTTTTAGAAAAGTTTCCTATAACTGATACTCCAAAAATGTGTAGTAAAGAAAGAATATTAATTGAATTTAAAAATATGTTTGATTTTTGGTGGTCTAAATCCCGTAATATTCATGATAATCCTAATAAACTTAATGATGAAATTAAAAATAATAATGATGAAATAAATATAGCATTATTTATTAATAGGCAGGTAGAAATGAAAGTTATTGGTTTATGGGATCAACTAAATAATATGGGATTAAAAGAAGAATATAAAGAATTTGTTAAAAAATATTAAATAAGTTGGACTTTTATATCTTTTTTTTATTTGTTTTGTTTTTTCTCTTTTTTTTTGATAAACTTTTGGCTAGTTTTTTAGATTTTTTATTTATTCCTTTTTTTTTTGGTAAAGCATCTATTTTTTTTTCTAATTCATCTAGTTCTGCCATTATTTCTTTTTTTCTTTTTTCTTTGTCTTTTTCCCATTTACCACTTATCATATCTATAACTAATTTATTTATATAAATCCATGAGTTAAGAGTCTTTGCAGGCCTTGTTATAATTTTATATAATTTATCATCTTTTGAAATATTTAAAATTTTATTATTTTTTACTTGTTCTCTCATATAATATTTATAAATATTAAAATATTATAAATATTATAAATATTTAATATAAAAATATTTATTTTATATTAATAATGATATTTGATAAATTAAATTATTTTACACACTACAATTTATCTTTATTTATATATAATATTTATTATAATAATAGAAATGATCTATATGCTATAAATACATGTTTTTCATGGATGATTTTTTTTGGATTTCATTCTGCTCGTATATTTGATTATAATGCATTTAAAAAACTTAGAAAAAAACAAAGTAGGAGTTTTATTAATTTTCATATTTTAAATTTTGTTGTCCATATTTATCCATTTTGTTATGTATTAATATATCCACCAAATAATATTAAATATAAAGATTCATGTAACGCATTATTTATATACTTATTATGGTGTTATATTTTCACAAATGGAACAATGGATTTATCTAATATGTATATTAAATTAAATAATAATAGAATAACTTATAATAAAATACATATTATCTCTACAGTGACATGTATGCTTTGCCCCTACTATTACACTTAATTTGACCTTATTTTTCTTTTTTTTAGCTTTTTTCCTTTTCTTCTTGTTTTTCTTGTTTTTCTTGTATTAATAAAGTATTATTGCGAACGCGTAAAATATATTTTTTTTATAATGAATCTATATTAGATACCACCTCTTAGTCGCAAAACAAGATGAAGTGTACTTTCTTTTTGAATATTATAATCAGATAGAGTTCTTCCATCTTCAAGTTGTTTTCCAGCAAAGATAAGGCGCTGTTGGTCTGGTGGTATCCCTTCTTTATCTTGAATTTTAGCCTTAATATTTTCAATAGAGTCACTTGGTTCAACTTCTAAAGTAACAGTTTTACCAGTTAATGTTTTTACAAAAATCTGCATTATAAATATATAAAGATATTATTTTTATATTATTTTTATATTATTTTTATATTATTTTTATATTATTTATGTTGTTATATAAAAATAAAATTGAATATTAATTTTTTATAAAAAATAATTAAGAAATAATATTAATGTGTGAAAATCATATAAGACAGGAAACTATAATATTAATTTATAAAAAAAAAATAAGAGATAATATTTTGGAATTATTAAATAATATTGATAGTCATTATGAATCCACTATAAACGATTTAAATCATAGTCTTAATTGTTTAAATCATCAAATTAAGGAAATATATTTACATTTAGCACATATTTCAATTGAATATAGAATATTTACTCCACATTTTGAGGAAAATTCAGTTATATGTGTATTTGAAAATTAAATAAAATTAGTTTTATATTGTAATATAATAAATTTATATGAACATTACTAATATTACTAATAATAATAATAATATAATTATTTATGATAGTCATTTATATTTTTTTATGTTATTAGGATTAAGCTCTATTTTAGGATTTTTATATTTAAAAAAAAAAAGAAATGATAGACAACATATTTATAGTAATAATAATATAAGTATTATAAATGATATAAGTATTATAAATGATATAAGTGCCGTAAGTGATATGGGTAATGATAATAATAATAAAATATTTAGTAATTTAAATAAAAATAATATTGAAAAAGAAGAATCAGATTCACCACCAACATACAATGAACTTTTTAAAAATATATAATAATATTATATATATATGAAATTATATGAATTAAATAATATTAATTTGTTAAATTGGATTACTGCTTTTGTTATTTTTGAAATACCATTAGCATTATTTTTTATTAAAATAAGTAAAAATAAAAAAAATACTACAGTAATCAACTGGTATTCAGGAGAAAATATAAATATTTTTAATGTATTGATTCAAGACGCCGCTTATGCATTTTGTGGTATAATAATTGCATTAAATTTATTTAAATATTTAGTATCTCTCAACATTATTAAATATAGTTTTAAAATTTTTATAATTTTATTATTATTTATTCAATTAATGGGTGATATTATTTTTTCTATAATAATTAAAAATTGGCCAAAAAAATATTCCACATATTGGATAGATTATTTTAAAAAATATATAAAAAAAGCAGGTTTTAATGCTTTAATTGGAGATAGTATTTGGATAACATCATGGGCAATAACTTATTATATTGTTGCAAATTATTTGAAATCATTTGATATAAAAATATTTTTAATCTCTCTTTTTTTATTTTTAGCATCAGCTTATAGTGTTAAAAAATCATTATAGATTATTTATTATTTAATGATGAACTATTATATTTGTTTTTTTTGCTAAATTATTAAATAAATAAGTAGTAATTAAAAATAAAAATCCCCCCCAAGTTAAATCAATTAATCCTATTTTATAATCCCAATCTTTAAATATTGCCATATTTGTTGTTTCATATACACCATAAATAAAGAAACCTAATAAAAATGCATCAATATATCTTGCTTTTTTATCTATTATAAAATAATATAATGAAGAAACTAAAATAATATAACAAGCTATAGTAGGTAATATTTTCATTTTTAAAGGAGAACCTTGTATTTTATTTACCATAGTTTTAAAATTATTTCTCATTAAATATAAAAATCCTGCATCAACTAAAATAAAAATAATTGCTAATAATATTATATTTTTTATCATATTATAATATGACATGATAAAAAAAAAATATAATTATATAATATATATAATGAACTATATTTATTTATTATTACCAATGATTAGTGTATATTTAAGTGGTTTATTTTTTCCTATAGCTAAAGATAGCGGTAAAAATATACCATTCAGACCTCCATCCTGGGTATTTGGTGTTGTATGGCCAATACTATTATTATTAATTGGATATTCTTGGGTACTTAGACCGAAATTATCAGTTTATTATTTTATATTAACAATATTATTATCTACATGGTCTATGTTTTATGCAAATAATAGAATTCTAGCATTTATTAATATTTTATTAACAATCGGATTTTCTATTTATTTAATATTGTATAAATTTAAAAAAAAATCATCATATTTATTAATTCCCTTAGTTTTATGGTTATCTTTTGCTAGCTATTTGAGCTACAATTCTATTTAATATTTATTTTAATTATTTCTTGCATATTTAGTTGGCTTAATACGAACACTATTTTGTCTAGTTACTTGAGGAGGAGCAGATCCCATACTAAAACTACCATGCGGATTTAGTGAATGTTGATCATTAACAGCTTGTGTTTGTGATGCCATTCTCTCTACTTCTAGAAAACCTGCTTTTCCACAGCTTCGAAACCTCCCTGCCGCGCTAGCAGCTGCTCTATATGCTGCATTCGTTTCATCTGTTGATTCAGAATAATTCATTGCTTGATTCGCATTAATACCAAATTTAGAAGCTTCTAGAATAGCATCTTGATTTGCACCTAAATAAATTACGCGAATATTATGATGTTCTTCTGCATTTTTAATAATATCTTTTAGAACATCTGCCGTATATTTTTTACTAGCATTTTCATATCCATCTGTTACTACATAAATAATGCATGAATCATAACTATTTGTATTTTTTAGTTTTTTTTCAACAAAATATTGTAGAGTATTTCCCATAGCATCATATAATGCTGTTTGTCCTCTAGGTTTAAACTGATCAATTCTTAAATTGTTAACCTTAGAAAGATCTAGTGATCGAATTAGTAGTTTTTCTTCATGATCAAATAGTTTAATAGATACTTTAATAGTTGTATTATCATCCATTTCAGCTCTTAGAACATCTAATGTTGAATTGAATCCTCCCACTGAATCCGCTTCTTTTCCCGCCATAGAACCAGAACGATCAATTAAAGCAACTACTTCTTGTACTACTTGAGCCATTTTATAATTAATACAATTATATTTTTAAATTATATAATCAATTTTTTTTATATTTAAAATTATATAAAAAATTTATATTTTTTTCAAAATATAAATCATAATAATAATGATTTATATTTTGTATTAATTGTGCTGAGTGGGATTCGAACCCACGCGGCTGAAACCATGCGAACTTGAGTCGCACCCCTTAGACCACTCGGGCATCAGCACATAGAAAAAATAATAATTATTATTATATATTAATTATTTGTCTTTAAATTAATTTAAATATATTTTAAAATTGATAATATAATTAATAAAATATGGATTATAATCATATCAATATGAAACCTATCATTATAAGTATTGATGGTAATATTGGTTCTGGTAAATCTTCAATTGTTAGATATTTAAAAAAAAACTTTACAAATTTTTTAGAACATAAACATAATAATATTAAAGTTTGTTTTTTAGATGAACCTGTTGATGTTTGGGAATCTATAATTGATAATAATGATAATAAAAATATTATTGAAAAATTTTATGAAAATAATAATAAATATGCTTTTGCATTTCAAATGATGGCTTATATTAGTAGATTAAAATTATTAAAGAATGCTATAAAAGAAAATTATGATATTATAATTACTGAAAGATCTATTTTAACCGATAAGAATATTTTTACTAAAATGTTATATAATTCTGGTGATATTAATGAAATTGAAAACCAAATATATAATAAATGGTTCGATGAATTTTCTGAATGCATTCAAAATATTAAATATATTTACATTAAAACTAATCCTGATATATGTTTTACTAGAGTCGTTGAAAGAAATAGATTAGGTGAAAATATTTCATTGAGTTATTTAAAAAACTCTCATTATTTTCATGAAATTTGGTTAAATTCAGTTGATTTAATTGAACAAGGTAAAGTACTTGTTATTGATGGTAATGAGAAAACTAATACTAGCTTGTTTATCAAGAACAATTTTTATGATAAAATTATTGATAATATATATAATTTTATTAAAATAGAAATTTAATTATATATTTAATATATTAAATATATATAATGGAACCAAATAAACATTCTCAGTTTAATAATATAATATTTGAAAAAATACAACATAATATACCATTAACTAGCGATGAAAAACAAGATATACTAAAAACATTAATTCGTGAATATGATTTTAAAAACCCAATTCCCCCCGATGATTTACAACATATGAATCAAATTTTATCAGAAGAAACAATACGACTTACACCAAGAGGTAGTGTTTATTCTTCTATTTTAGCTATATTAAATAGATTAAAAGAAGAGGAAAACAATAATTTAAAATCTAGACAATCAAGAAAATCAAGACATAAATCAAGAAAATCAAGACATAAATCAACCAAATCAAGACCTAGATTAAATAAATCAAGAAAAAAAAAGCGAGAAAAAGAATTAATTAACAAGAATAAATATATAAAGTATTTAAGAAATATTTTAAAATAATTATTTTACCATCTTTTAAATGGTTTTTTTATTAACCATGATGATTCAATATATATATTATATAATTTTTTTATTAGATTTTCATCAGCCGAATAATACATATTATTTGCATATTCTGTACCACCTACTATATTTTCAATAGTTTTTACTATATCATACATTGGATATTTCAAATCTAAATCTATTAATATATTATATTTATTAACAAGTTTACATATATAAATAATTTGATCACTATTAATCAATATATAATCTCCTAATGTTATATTATTACATCTGAATAATGTTATATCTCTTATTGTATGTAAAATTTTATTTTTAACTATATTTCTAATTTTTTTTAAATATCGCAATCTATATGTTTCTCGTCTTATAAAATATAATATTTTATATTGTATATCATCTGGCAATTTATTATAAATTTTATTTATAATACATCTATGTCTATAACCTCTAAATATTTTTTGTATTATTAAAATTTTATAATGAATATTTTTATAATAATAATAATGAAATTTACAATATAGATTATTGTTATATAAATATAATGTTTTTTTTCTATTTAAGCATACTAAATTATTTATAGTATTTTTACATTGACATCTTTTTGTTTTATTAAATTTAATATATTTTTGATTAAATTTATCTAATTCATAATTATCCATCATAAATTATACAAAGTTTTATTTATTTTTTATTTTTATATTTTTTATTTTTATATTTTTTATATAATTTACACATCAATTTTTTTTATGTATAAAATTTTATATATATAATATATATATATATATGGATCCATATAAAAAAATAATGTGTAAATATAAAATTAATTCTAGAGAAGAAGCTAGAAAATTTATATTAAAAAATCATCCAGATAAAGGTAGTGGTTTTAATCAAACTGATTTTAAAATAATATTAGATGCCTATAAAAATAATATATATTGCTATAATGATAAAAATAAAAAAGATTATAAAAATTCTAAAATAACAAAAAAAATTAGAGAGAAAATATTCACTAATATGCGTAAAACTACTAATTTTTCTAAAATTTATCTAAATGATAAATTTGATAAATCTGGATTTAATCCTAGTCATTTTAACAATAATATTAATAATACATCACCTAAAATTGTTCAATTATTAAATAACATTAACAAATTAGATGAAATTGATATGAAAAATCATGGAAAAAAATTCAAACATTTTATATTTTCAGATGTAAAAGAGGGTGGTTATGGTGCTAAAATAATATCATCTGCATTAATTGCAAATGGATTTAATAATGTTATAAAAGCTAGAAAAATTCCTAATCAATCTAAACTAAAATTATATATAGATATTTCTAAACAAAATAATTTTGGGTTATTATGTTCTAATAGTATATATGGATCTACATTTAATGACAAAATAAAAAAAGAATTACTTACTATATTTAATAGTAGACCAGATAATATTAATGGTAAAAAAATAAGATTAATTGTTTTTGATAGCGGTTTTAAAGAGGGAATTGATTTATTTGATGTTAAATATGTTCATATTTTTGAACCTTCTATGACTATTGCTGATTTAAAACAAACTATTGGTAGAGCAACCAGAACATGTGGACAAAAAGGTCTTGATTTTCAACCTAATATAGGTTGGCCTTTATATGTATATAATTATTATTTAACTGTACCTGAAATTACACAAAATACAATTAGTGCATCACATTTTATTACTAATAATATTAATAATCCTAAAGAAAATGAATCAGATCACGATGTATTTATATTTAAAGATATTGAAAAATTCAATGATGCTACTATGTTATATAGTAATTTTGATAGGGCTATGAATAATTTAAGTACTCAATTATTCAATATTGCTCCATCACTATCAGTAGATTATATTTTAACTAAAAATTTACACAATGTTGATGATCTTAATTATGAATTTATGGAAAAAGATTTATATTTAATGGGAGGAACTAAAAATATACATGCAAATACTAATAAAAATTCAAAATTTTATAAATTAGATGTTATTAACTGTAAAGGTAAATGTGGTAAAAGAACTTCTACAGATGTACCTGTAAGTCTTGATTTCTTAAAAAAAGTTTATTATAAATATGGACATCCAAAAAAACCTGTACCAAAAAAAAAACAGAGAGAATATTTCTGTAACTTTATGAAAAATCCATTTATTGGATATATATTTTGTAAACAACTTAATTTAGAATGGGCCCAAAGATATGCATATGTTCCTGAAATTGTTGAAAAAAAGAAAAAGATTGATAAAATTAAAGAAGAACTAGATGATTTAGATTTAAATACAGAAGAAAATCCTACAATTGAAAATGCTAATTATGATATATTAAATTATTCTGGTAATAGTAAAAATATATCTTCTAATAATACTGTACCATCTAGTAAATTAAATTTTATTAAAATGAGAGATTTTATTAAATCTAATTATAACAACAAAAATTTTGTTTGGGATCCAATTGAAATAGTTAATAAATGTATTTCAAATACTTCAAATGAAAAAAAATCTTATAATAAGGTAGATCTTAATCCTACACAAAAATTTATTAGTAAATATTTTTCACCATTATCACCATATAAAGGTTTATTATTATGGCATTCTGTTGGTACTGGTAAAACCTGTTCTGGTGTCTCTATTGCTAGTGAATTTGAAAAATATGATTATAATATATTGTGGGTCACCAGAACTACATTAAAAAGTGACGTTTGGAAAAATATCTTTGACCAAATATGTCATTCTATTATTTTACGCGAAGTTGAAAATGGTAAAAAATTACCTGAAAATTTAACAGAAAGAAAAAAAATGTTAAGCAAATTATGGCTAGAACCTTTATCCTATAAACAATTTAGTAATTTATTATCAGGAAAAAATAAAATTTATGATGAATTAAAACTAAGAAATGGACAAGATGATATTCTTAAAAAAACATTAATTATTATAGATGAAGCACATAAATTATATGGTGGTGATCTTAAGGCGCTTGAAAGACCTGACACTAATGTTATGGAAAAATTAATTATGAATAGTTATAATAAATCCGGCACTGATTCGTGTAAATTATTAATTATGACCGCTACACCATTCACTAATAGTCCATTAGAATTATTTAAGTTAACTAATCTTTTTATGACTAATGAATCTGAAAAAATTACTACAGATAATGATGAATTTAAAAAACAATATATGACATCTGATAATATATTAAGTCAAAATGGTGTTAAAAATATAGCAAACAAATTATCTGGTTATATTAGTTATTTAAATAGAGAAAAAGATCCTACACAATTTGCTCAACCAATTATGATTAATGTACCTGTTCTCATGTCTAATATTGATGATGAATATAGAAATTATATATTTTTAAAACAAAAATTAGATAATATTGATACTTTATCAAGTGTGACTATTCAATTTATAAGAAATAAAATCAAAACTATTAAAGCATTAATTAAATCTTATAAATCTGATGCTAAATATAATAGTAATAAAATAAATGATGAATGTAATAAATTATCTTCAAATGAAAAACATGATTGTATTTTAAAATATAGTACAATTGTTCGAGAAATAAATGTTAAATTAGGTATGCAACTTATAGAACTTACTAAATTTGAAAAAGACTTAGATGATAATTTAGCTATTCAAAATAGTAAAAAAGAATATTATAATACTTTGAAAACTAAATTAAAAAAACTTAAAGATTCATATATACAAGAATATGAATTATATAAACGACTAAAAGAATTTTTAAAATATACTCCTTCATCTAAGTTAAATAAAGCTAAAACTTTAAGTATTAGTAAAAATAAAGATAAAAATAAAAATTCTTCTCGTAAATTTAAAACTATTTAACTTCTATATTTTTAACTTTTTATATTAAATATAATTAATAATAAGATATATATCTATATAAATTATATATTTATATAGATAAAAACTTATACTATATTATGATTGTTTTTATAGTATTATCTTTTATTGATATTTATTCTTTATTATTCATATCCTAATCCATTATAAAGGTTTTATTTTACGACTACTTAAATGAATTTTTCCTTAATCTATTGTACGCCATGCGAAACAGTACGAGTGCTTCATTCCGATGGTCGCGGAAGTTTTCGCCCTCGCTATTGCAGAATCCTATCGAGCCCACGCTGAGCGGCCCGGTGGGAAGGATGTCGCCATCAAGAACGTTCTCCAAGAAATAACCTACCCCGTCATTCGGAAAGGTGTCGTTGCTACCAAACATGGATACGTGGTCTTTCTCATTGTACTCGCCAATGAGGTAGTTCTTCACGTTATTGCGTGGCTTATGTATCTCGTTATCATCAATCAGTCGGCCGATCTTTTGTTCAACGAGTATCAGGAAGTGATTCGCTTCATCTTTGGTAAAGTTGGGGTTTACCAGATCCGTCAATTCTGACAGGTTAGAGAGTATATTCTCTGCCTTATACACATCATTATCGCCATAAATGAGGGCGGCTATAATGCTATTCTCACTCTCATCGGTAAAGCCCTTATTCCTCAATATTGACAGGTTAGAGAGTATATTCTTTGCCTTATTCACATCATTATCGCTATGACGGAGGGCTATAATGCTATTCTCCCTGGTAAAGCCCATATTCACGAGATTATCCAACTTGATTAAATTGCCGGTCACTGGCGACGACTGCTTGTAGGCGATGGGCAGGTTGGCACGTTTTGTGTGGTTTGAACTAGTCGTCTGTTCATTGTTACTTTTGACGAACCGTCTTCGGATGCGCTGGGTCATGCTATAGAGGATATTGCTTCCGCCTTTTTTACTAAATTTTTTAGTATATTTTTTGTTATATTTTTTACTGGATTTTTTGTTATATTTTTTACTGGATTTTTTGTTATATTTTTTACTGGATTTTTTGTTATTATATTTCATATGCATATAATAACAAAATATTTTAATTAATTTGTAAACATTTATAACAAATTATTATATAAATAAATATAATTATATTCTTAGTAAATTATATTTAACTCTTTCAACATTTTAATATATTAATTATATTCGAATTTATTTTTTATAACTATTTTTTGCTGATTTTAATGCTGTTTTAAATGGTAAATTATGTACTTTTGCGTAACTTAAAACATGCTGTATCCATTTACTTATTTTTTTTTTACTTTTATTTTTTATTTTACTACCTCCTAATATGCTGTCTGTATCATTATTTAGTTCTAAGGGCACTAGATTACCACCACTTTGCATTTTTTTATTTTTTCTTTTTCTTAATTTTTTTGTTTTTCTTTTTGGATGGCTTATTTTTGATTTTTTTTTACTTTTTCTTTTCTTTCTTTTTTTACCACCACCCTGTTGATCTGTTTTTACGGTTTCGTTAGCGGCTTCAATGGTTTCGGATTGGAGTTGGTCCTCGGTCATTGTATTCATTATGTATATATTATGTAAATAAAATAATTTATAATAAAATTGATATATTTAAAATATTATTTTAATCGTTTTAATCATTTAAATAATCAGTTGATATGTATGATATTAATAATTCATGGTATGAAATATTAAATAAACATAATTATTCTCATGTTTTAAAAGAAATTAATTTATTAAAAGAAACAGATACAAATATTCAAATATTTCCTAAAGAGGAAGATATTTTTAAATGTTTTCAATATTTTAATATTAAAGATACTAAAGTTGTTATTTTAGGACAAGATCCTTATCATAAAAAAAATCAAGCTAACGGACTTTGTTTTGGTTCTAATTATAAACAACCACCTTCATTAAAAAATATTTCTGCCGAATTATCTGGTGATTTAAATATTAATTTACAAGATTTTACATTAACTTCTTGGGCTGAACAAGGTGTTCTTCTATTAAATTCTGCATTAACTGTAGAAGAAAAAAAACCAGGATCACATATTAAATTATGGAATAAATTTACTTCATCAATTATAGATGAATTAAATAACCTTAATGAACCGATTATATTTGTTGCCTGGGGCGCATATGCTCATGAAAAATTAAAAAATATTAATACTGAAAAACATTATTTAATTATTTCTTCACACCCTTCCCCTCTATCTGTATTTAGACAATATAAAACTTATCCAGCATTTTATAATTCTAATCCATTTTCTAAAATTAATGATATTTTAAAACAAAATGATAAAACAATTATTAATTGGTAATCAAATTTCTTCAACGTAAAATACTGATTTTGGTTCAAATATATCATCTGTATTATACATTTTTTTTCTATATTCAACTGATACATGAGCCAAATATAATCTAATTTCTTTAATTTTATAATATATATTGTTTAATTCATTAATATTTTCTCTTATATCTATATTATCAACATTTGATTCACTTATTGTATCTTCTAATATATCTCGTTTCTTTTTTAAATATACTAGACTTCTTATTTCATTACAAAAATTAATATTTTTAGTAAAATTTAAAAATCCATTATTTATATTCATATATATTTTTACGAATATTTTCTTTATTTTCTTTATTTAATTTTTTTATTTTATTAAATCTCATTTTTTGTAATCTCAATTTTTCAGCATTTGAATAGTATATTAATATTTGATTCATATTATATATTTCCCAAAAAGTATTTAATCTAATTTTCATATATTAATTATTTTTATATCTCTTTTTTTAATTCAATTTATTTATATATTAAAAATAAATTATTTTATATTATTTCATCAATTAATCCATAGGATAATGCTTCATTTGCCGATATCCATTTATCTCTTAAAAAAAATTCTTGTAATTTTTCTTCACTTATATTACTATTTTCTAAATAAATATTTTTTATTGTATTAATAAATAAATTTACATTATCGCTTAAATCTATTACATCATTATAATTATTTGATTCTTGTCCATTTAATTTTATTCCGTGTATCATCATTATAGAATGTTTATACATGTATCTTTTTTTACCTACAACTGATAATAATGTTGCTGCAGATGCAGCATATCCTCTTATATATGTATGTATTGGTATATCCATATCTTTTATTTCATCTACTAAAGCTAGTGTTGGTAATAATAATCCCCCTGGACTTTGAATAAATAAATTTATATTATTATAATCATTATTATTAAATAATAATTGCTTTTTTATATTAATTAATACATTTGTTAATTGTACGCAGGTTTCACTCGTCAATGGACCTGTTAAATATATACCATTTTTTGAATTTAAATAATTTATATTATTTTTATCATCATCTTCATCATTATCATCATTATCGTTATGATGATCATCATCATATTCTAATGTTTGGTTTATTAACATATTACTATTTAAGTATATATTTGAACAACTACATACCGAATGTTTTATAAAATTTCGTCTATTTATTTCTAAACTAAAACAATCTATATTTTTAGAATAATTTAAAATAATTATAACTAAATATAATAAATTTTTTAAAAGCATTAATATTATTAATAATATATTAATAATTTTCCAAATATTTTATTTTAAAATAACTATCCATAGTTAAATATGTAAATATTGTACCATTTAAATATAATAAAAAATTTACGTATATTGTTATTAATAAATTATCATTTATTAAACCATTTATATATGCGTAATAATTCATTGTACTAAATACTACACATAACGGCATTCTAAAAAATACATATAACAAAGTATTTAAATATTTTTGATTTATTTTTGATAGTTTATCATTTTTATATAATGTTAGTAAACCATATTCTATTACGCCTGGTATACCTGAACAAACTATTTTATGTAAATATAATTGATTTGAATATATAAATAAATCTCCTGGTAAAACTCCTAATAAAACAAATAAAATATGATGAAATTTATCTGTATTATTTAATTTATTTATTAACATATGATATATATGCATAACGATTACCAAATTATTATTATAATCATTTACATGTAATATATATCCTTCTTTTGGATTTATAATAATATTAATACAACTTGGTAATAAATCTATGGTTATTATTAAATTTGTTATACAATGTAATTGATACCATCTAGCTTTTCTACCAATTAAATTACATAATAACACATCCAAAAAAAATAATCTTATAAAATTTATTAAAAATAATAATGTTATATTCATTAATATTTTTAATAAAAAAGTTTTATATATATTTTTTATATATTTTCTAAATTAGCTACATTATTTATAAAATCATTCGCATCTTCGTCTCCATTATTTACTATCATATTTTCTAAAATATTAACTATTGATGATAATTTATTAATAACCAAAACTAATTGTGCATATGCTAATGAATCATGAATGTATGTCATCTTTAAATTATTTAATCCATCTATAGAATTATCTATAGCTTTTTTTAATGTATTGCATAAATTTGAGTAATTTCCATTTTTCAAAATATTAGTTATTTTATCTATTCTTTCTACCAAATCCTGTATATATTTTATAGTATTCTCTCTATTATTTCCATTATACCATCTTTTAAAAGATGATATTTTAGAATATGTATCAACATATAAATTTTTTGATCCTGGTACTATAACTATTCCTAACTTATCATTTTCTTTTATTTGTTTAATTATTTCTAAATCTAATAAGATATTAGTTATATCCATTATATATTATATTTTATATTTTATTAAATTATTGTTTTTCCTTTATATTTTAAAATATCTATTATTTTTGAAGTTGTTGGAAATTCTTCGTCTCCATAAATATCTTGTAATAACAACCATTCAAATAAACCGCCTATATAGACATATAAATTTATAAAACCCAATTTATATAACTGATTATACTTATTTATTACTTTGTTATCACTACAATTCTCTCCATAAATTATTATATTTATATTTTTATTTTTTTTTAAATAATTAGTTATTTCTTCTATTTCTTTATTTGGACTTAATGTATTTTTTATTAAACATGATTGGTTTTCTGAATCTAATGTGTTAATAATTAAGAATTTTCCTTTTGTAGTATTATTATTTATTATATTTTGCATTCCTTCAAAATTTATTTTATTTACACTTTGATTTATACCCATATAAATTATTTAATAATTTATTATTTATATATTTTTACATAATAAATTATTATAATTTGACATTAACCCTTTCAACTGGAATTATTTTCATTCTTCTATTTTTTTAATTTATTAATTTTTATAAGTATATTTGCAGCTTTAGCTGCATCCATATATAAGTCAAAATATGCTTTGAATTTATTTTGTAATATATTATTTAATGCGGCCATGGAAGATTGTCTACTTTTTATATCAACTATTGGTCTTAGTTTCATTGAAGTTATAATTGATATAAATTTGTCTTGGCACTTTTTAATATTTTTATTTTCTTCTTCATCAGTTATTCTACTACCTACCATATTTCCAAAAATACCTTTTTTTCTACCTATTTCTTTATATGTATCCCATATATTCATTTCACCTTTTTTATTGTTACATGTACTATGTATAAATACTAAATCTTTATGTACAGTATCAGTAGTTACTGTTACTAACATAGTGTTTACTGGTATTACATGATCACATTGAACTTCTATAGGAGTAAGGCTATCATTACTACCTTTAGTTTTTATTAGATTACCACAACAAAAACAAAATTTATCTTCATCACCTCTAAAATTTGTCAAACAATCAATACCTATTTTAGACGCAACATTATTTTTTTCCTTACTTGATTGCTCTATATTTTCATTTCTTAATAGTGTTGTATAATTACCTAATATAGTTCTTGCATACGGAACTGAATATGATTCATCTACTAGATACTCTTTTATAATTTTTTCTTTTATGGGAAAATCACGATCTACTTTATAGTTATCGCGTTGTGCATCTTTCCATTTAGTTGTTAAAAATTGAATAAATTTAAATAGTGCTATATCGTTATATTGTTCAGGATCTGTTTTTAGATAAGAATTTATTTCATTTTGTATCGAATCAGCCCGTGGCATAATCGACGCTAAATGAGATAGTTCATCAATCCCTTCCGTGTTTCTAATTCTAATGTATTGTTTTATTGGATTTAATTTTGATCTTATTAATTTAACCTTAGGATAATTTCCTAGACGAGGCCTACGGCGCGCTGTATCTCTTTTTATTTGTATATTTGGTTGAGTTAATAAATCATTTTTCTTAGTTATCCTTCTACTACTTTTTCGTGCTGTTGGTGAAGATATTTTTAAAGTTTGTTGTCCGCGTCTAGTTGAAGCAGATCTATTTGAAGTAGGTCTAGTTGAAGCAAGTCTAGCTGAAGCTGGACTAGTTAAAGCAGGTCTAGTTGAACTTGAATTTGAACTTGAGCTTGAACTTGGACTTGAACTTGGACTTGAACTTGGACTTGAATTTGAACTTGAAGTTAATGATCTTGATCTTGATCTTGATATTCGTCTTTGTCTTGGACTTGATCTTGATCTTGATCTTGATATTCGTCTTTGTCTTGGACTTGATTTTGATTTTGATGTTGGCATGTTATTTATATATAATTTTATTTTAAATTGCTCTAAAATAAAAAATAATAATAAAGAAATTACTGAAGAATTTATTTAATTTTTTTTTTAGATTTGAAATATTCTTCGTGTTGAATCCATCCATTAATAGTTTTAAATCCCCAATCTCTAGTACTTACACTAGGAATAAATAATGTCCAACAATATGGAATATTTTTATCTAATTCTACTCTATGAAATGTATTAATTGGAGCATAAATATAACTTCCAGGACCTCTCCAATAAATACCTTCTTCTCTATGTTCCCAATATCCACCGGCTAAAATTATTGTTCTAAATTCCCATGGATGATCATGTAAATCATCTGGATCTGATTTTAAAAATTTATGAATAAATATATTGAATGGAAAATTCTTTCTATTTTTAAGGAAAATATAGTATCTCTCTAAATATGGTTCATTATCTTCTCTATCATTTATAATTCGTCGTCGTCCTAAGTATTCCATAATTTGTAGAAATAATTTATAAAACATCAATAATATCTTGTATATTTTTGTAAGAGGTATTTTTATATTTTATCAATTTTTATAAAAAAATATATAAATTTCTTTAAGTTAAAAAATTATATATATTATATTTCAACTTAAAGAACCCAAAAAAACGGTATTTTGAATATGTTACGATAAATGGTAATAAAATATTTTAAAAATAAAAAGTGAAAATTTTTTGAAATTCTAAAAGTCAAAATTTTTGGAGTTTTGGACATTTTTTTTTGTCCATATATTGATTTAATTTTGCCTTTACGAATTTTCAAAAAATATGCATTTTTAAAAGTTATTTACACCATTAAGGTGTGAAAAGCAAAAAAAATATTGTTAAAAAGTCCTTACCATAATTTTTTTGGCGTTTTTTCGTTATTTTCGGTCATCCGTGTTTTGATGACTTTTGATGACTAAAAAACGAATAATAATGACTGAAAACGAAAAAAAAACGAGTTTTAATTTCAACAAAATATTAAAAAAAAATCCCAAATACTAAAAAATACTAATAAAATACTAACAAAAAATCCCATTTTTTTTAAAATTTTTAAATAAATTATTATATTAAAACGATAATCATTTATAATATATAAAATAATATTAGGGATATTTAAACCATAATTAATTAGTGGGATAAATACTAACAAAAATCCCAAATACCTAACAAAAAATCCCTTTTTAATTAATTATTAATAGAAAGAATTTAGAGAGTTTTTTTACTTATCATATATATAATGACTATAAAAAACGAAATAACGAAAAAAAAATATTGTTGTGAAATATGTGACTTTACAACGTTAAAAAAAACAGATTATGAAAGACATTTATTAACCGATAAACATAAAAAACGAATAAATGATGACTTTATTAAAAACGAAATAACAGAAAACGAATTAAATGAAAATAAAAAATTTGTTTGTAAATGTGGAAAGGAATATAAATATAAACAGGGTTTGTCAGTGCATAAAAAGAAATGTAATTATGAAGAAAAATGTGTAGAAATTATTGATAACAATACAAAACCAATAATATCTCAAGAATTAGTTTTAACTATGATAAATGAAAATAAAGAATTAAGAAATCAAAATCAAGAATTAA
>MDSV01080821.1_pt1 | contig 64284 bp, 68 predicted proteins | sample 810851 | NCBI WGS metagenome assembly MDSV01 (sample SAMN05326640, study PRJNA326480) | marine metagenome | isolation source: seawater | place: Atlantic Ocean: North East | collected 2012
CATCAATCGATCGTGTGATTATTTCAAGTCGTCGTTGTTCTATCGCCTCCCCAAGCTCTGGACCGGGATCAATATGAGGGAAATCTGCCGCACTGACTCTTGTTAGTTCTTCTAGTAATGGCAGTAATAATGAATCTAGATCTTTACCATACAATGCATGCCCACATTGCAGATATAATTTGATCCATTTCGTATTTGTAAAAGCTCTGAGATCTTTGAAGCAATTTAGCAATTCCTGTGCCTCTATTTTATTATATATATTTTTGTACTTATTGAACTTGGACGCAAGAAAGATATATTCATTAGGCGGGGAAAAGATCATATTTACCCAGGACAGCATATCAGGATGATGCAGCATACATGAGAACTTTATAAGTGAAGTCTCCTTCTCAAAGGTCAAGACTGTGAGATGATCGATGACACTTTTGGGAAGAAATTCTAGATCAGTAAGGCAATAGAAAAAATGTTCAGGTTGCTGGTATTGTAGTGTCTTGGATAATTCTTGCCAATTTCGATGTTTAGATAATGCAGAGAAATCCTTTGAAAAAATCATGGATTTCATCATTTCAAAGGTAGAATCGTCAATTTTAAATGATGGAAATTTTGCCTTAAATCGACATACTCTTAATACCCTCAGAGGATCTTCAACAAATGCAGATGAGACATGGCGCAGTATTTTTTTATTTATATCTCCCCTACCATTGTAAGGATCGATATATTCCCCAGTGTCATCTTTCGCAATTGCATTGATCGTAAGATCCCTTCGCATTAGATCTGTCTCTAAGGGCGTTTCGGGTGAAAAGTCAAATTGAAATCCATCATGGCCCAGAGATATTTTTCTCTCCTGCCTCGCCAGCGCATATTCCTCGCCAGTTTCTGGATGAATAAATACCGGAAAATCTTTTCCTACCTGGGTATATCCTAGTTTCAACATAGTACTTACATCAGACCCAGTGACAACAAAGTCGCGATCAGTAACGTCTTGGCCCATTAGCTCATCGCGTACAGCTCCGCCGACTAAAAATATCTTCATCATTACCCCGATAATTGTCACAGAAATTGATTTTAGCAAGTAACCCAGTGACAATGAAAGAAATTTTATGATAAAGTTTACAATTTATGGTATTTGAAATGATAACAATGAAAGAGATTGAAATTAAAGTTTCTCAGTTAGCTCATTGGTTTGCACAAATAGAATCACAGATAATTGCATTTCCACTAATTTGGATGTTTGCAAAAGCATACGGGGTAAATACAGAGGAGTCCGGCCCTTTATCGCAGTTTAGGAGCCTGAAAGAATTTTTCACTCGCAAGATTGATCTCAAGAAGCATAGAAACCAGCCAAGTGAAAATCATATTGTCTCTCCATGTGATGGTACCTTGTCTGCTTTTGGTCATGTGGACCTGTCTAAAAAACAGGCACTTGAAATCAAAGGCTCCCAGTTTTCTCCCGCTCAACTTGTCGGCAAGGATTTCCTTGAGCTGATTGATAAAAGCAATTTCTTTGTCTTTTACTTAGCACCGGGTGATTACCACTGCTTTCATACACCTTTCAAAAACTTAAGATGGGTTGAAAAAAGAATAATTCCAGGCCGATTTTTCAGTGTTAGGCCTCAAAAAGGCGGCGTATCAAATAAGTTATCTGAAAATGAAAGGGTAATTTGCCAGTTTCAAACAGAAAGTAATGATACTATTATTATGGTACTTATCGGGGCAATGATTGTGCGTAGTATTGAGCTGATGGATTTTGACCCTAATAAACCAATGGAACTAGGTGCCCTTTTAGGGCAATTCAATTTTGGGTCAAGTATTGTCGTGTTTTCACCATCAAATGCTACGAGAGGTTTTGGTGACTTACAAGTCGGACGGGTTAAAACTTTTGATCCAATTATGGAGGTATCATAATGTCCTCTAAAAAAGTATTAAGCCTTTTTTCTTTGGTGATGATCAACGTAGTTGCCATTGACAATCTGCGATCTTTGCCAGTTGGCGCAAAATTTGGTTTTTCCCTTATTAGTTATTATATCCTTGCGGCTTTGTTATTTTTTATTCCAGTTGCACTAATATCTGCTGAGTGTGCTACCGGCTGGCCACATAGGGGAGGAGTTTATATTTGGGTACGGCAAGCTCTTGGGAATCGCTGGGGGTTTTTCGTAATTTGGATTATGTGGATATATAACGTGGTATGGTACCCATCGCAAATGATTTATATTACCGGTATGTTTTGGAAGTTTGTGTCGCCGTCACTCCTAGATCACGGGGGTGTGATGTATCTCTCAACAGTGGGCCTTTTCATAGTATGTACAATCGTCAACCGCTACGGCATGCGAATATCAGGTATGGTGAGCACATATGGGGCACTATTTGGAACGTTGTTACCGATGTTAATTATCATATGTGCAGGCGCGTATCAGTTATATTTAGGAACAAATATCAATATAGATATCAGCCTCGCAAGCGCCCTTCCCTCCCGTGCTGAGCAATCTATTTTACCCTTTTTGGTGCCAATCATTTTTGGTCTTATTGGCATTGAAATGTCAGCAGTTCACGCCAACGATGTTGAAAATCCTCAGAAAACCTACCCTCTTGCAATTTTGATATCGACTGTAATTATTGTAACAACGATGCTGCTGGCTTCCGTTTCTATTGCGATTCTTGTTCCAAAGAATGACCTCAATATTGTTGTAGGCATTATTCAGGTTTTTAACTATATCCTGCAAGGAGACACACTGAGCTATTTTAAACCGATTTTGGTTTTCCTGGTTTTACTGAGTGGTATTTCAAATGTTGCAACATGGATTATTGGGCCCAGCAAGGGTATGTTGATGGCCGCAAAAGATGGTTCGATTCCCGGTTGGTTTGCGATAACAAATAAACATGATGTGCCCGAGAGAATTTTGTGGATGCAGTGTCTTATTGTGGCTATTTTGAGTATTGGTGTGGTTTTGTTACCCGTTGATACAATCTTTACCATGCTAACTGCCATTACTACTCAGTTAGCACTGATGATGTACATCGTGATGTTTATTAGTGCCATTATACTCAGATCTCGCTATCCTGATAAAGCAACATACAAGGTGCCTGGTGGGATGCCTGGATTGTGCATTATTAGCACATGTGGAATTTTGACATCTCTAGCCATAATTATAATGGGCTTTTTTGCGCCTGGAGAGCTTGAAGTCCCTGATGAATTTGGATATACCTTAGTATTGATTATCGGGGTGATTCTATTTGCCTCAGTCCCACTGTTTGTAAACCAAAGGGAACAAAATGACATACGCTTTGGAGATAAAGAATCTTAAGAAAGTCTATCAGGATGGAACAGTTGCTCTTGATGGTGTGACCCTGTCTGTAGAACAAGGAGAGTTTTTCTCACTTCTTGGGCTCAATGGTGCTGGCAAGACCACTTTAATTGGCATTGTAACGGATCTAGTCAGGAAGACATCTGGTGATATTCATTTGCTTGGACTTGATATTGATAGGCAGCGGTCAGAGGCAAAACATCTCATTGGGTTAGTTCCCCAAGAATTCAATTTTAATGTATTTAATACTGTAGAAGAAGTGCTCGTTAATTATGCCGGTTATTTTGGCATATCAGTAAAGCGCTCCAAGGCGCGGGTTGACGATATTTTATCACGTTTGAAACTAAATAATAAACGAGAGACTCAGGTTAGATTTTTATCTGGTGGGATGAAAAGACGAGTTATGATCGCAAGGGCGTTGATCCACGACCCCAAAGTACTGATTCTAGATGAGCCAACCGCTGGCGTTGATGTGGATTTAAGAAGAGATATATGGGACCTTTTGAGACTAATTAATAAAGATGGGATGACAATAATTCTTACCAGTCATTATATGGAGGAAGTGGAAGCATTATGTAAACGTGTTGCAATATTACATAAAGGTACTATTGTGCGAGAGGGTCAAATATCTGATATACAAAAAGACGCTCAAAGAGCAAGGTACACAGTCACAGTTGACCGGGCCGTGTCAAAAAACGAATTTTCAGGCATTACAGGTGTAAAGATTGACGCAGTGGAGAATCAATCGATTCATGTCACTGTAGAGCAGTCAATTCACCCGTTGATTGAGGCACTTTTCAAAAATGGTTATCAGATTGGTAATGTTTACAATCGATCAAACCGTTTAGAGAAGTATTTTCTTGCAGATGTAAAGGATTGATATGATTGGTTTACTTACACTTATACGTCGAGAAGTCAAAAGAATTATGCGTCTTTGGCAGCAGACTGTTCTCCCTCCGGCAATTACTTCCACTTTGTATTTTTTAATTTTTGGTAAAATTATCGGCCCGCGCGTTGGAAGTATGGGGGGATTAGAGTTCATATATTTTATTGCACCGGGACTAATACTAATGACAGTTATTGTTCAAAGTTACCAGAATGTTTGTTCTGTTGTATATCTTGATAAGTTCCAAAAAAGCATAGAAGAGTTATTAGTTTCGCCATTGAAATATAGCCACATACTTATTGGCTATATTACAGGGGGATTGATTCGGGGTTTTCTTACAGGATTTGTTGTCTTTCTAGTTGCTGAGTATTTTTTGGACATAAAAATAGCACACCCTTTTTATATGGTATACGTCATGATCATTACTAGCGTATTGTTTTCCTTGATCGGATTAATTAATGGATTGTGGGCAAACAGTTTTGACCATACTGTTTTTATCCCAACATTTGTTCTCACACCGTTAATATATCTAGGCGGTGTATTTTACTCTATATCTATCTTGCCACCAATATGGCGGGATTTGTCCTATATTAATCCGGTATTTTATCTAGTCTCATTATTTCGCTATTCTTTTTATGATATTCAAATCATCGACCCATATATTGCATTGATGGTATTGGTTACAATTGTTATGATGCTGTATGTTTGGGCCTATACAATTCTTGTAAAAACCAATTGTGTCAGGAAATGAATAAGAAACTCGAAATTAAAAACTTAAAGATTGTTGTAAAGCTGGGCTATCACGATTACGAAAGAGAGCTCCCTCAGCCTGTTCATTTGACCATTGATGTCGATTACTCAGATGTGAATATTTTTAAGTTGAATCCAGATAGTGACTATTCAAAAATCAGTCGACAACTGCAAGATATAGTCCAGGATAAATCATTTGAATTAGTAGAAGAATTAGCAGATTTTTTATGGTCAAGTCTGATAGATGCTAATATAAAGGTGAAAAAACTTCAAGTTACAAAATTAAAACCGCCATGTAGAAGTAGTCAAGTAAACATAGATCAGGTGACTTGTGTCATTTCAGCCTAACTCCCCTATTATGAAAATTATCTGCGATCGCATCCAGAAAAAAGGATTCATTGGAGTTGATGAATATATTGAAATAGCACTTTATGACCCTGAGTTTGGTTTTTACTCCAAAACAAATGATATAAAGACTCATTTTACCACTGCTCCCATAATTAGCCCATGGTTTTCATATGCTATAGCAAAGAATTGGTTAGAGACTTTTCCCGATCATTTACACCGAGGTATTACCGAATGGGGTGCAGGACGAGGTGATATGATGTACCACACTTTGAGGTACTTAAATGATCACGGTGAATCTTCTATAGAGTATGTATGTGTAGAGCAGTCATTGCAGGCATGTGAATCAATACAGAAGAAGATTATGGCGCTGCCCTACTCGACTAGAAAAAAAGTTCACATTACTAATCAACCAGTTAAACCCAGCGGAATTATTTTTGCGAATGAGTTTTTAGACGCTTTGCCTTTTAAACGCTTTAAAAAGCTATCTGGCGGGCTCTATGAGGAAGTTGTCTTCGAGAATGATAATGTGCTCAGCTTAGGTGAGATAGAGGCGTCAGATCTCTTAAATAGAGAAATTAGTCATATCAAAGCAGATATCCCAGACAATTATTCTTCAGAAATTTGTCTCCACGCCAATGACTGGTTTGAGGATCAATTAAAATCCAGTAAAGATACTTTAATGGTCATTGCTGATTACGGATATACCGATAATGAGTTCTACCATCCTGATCGTGCCAATGGGACCTACAAATGTTTCAAAGAACACAATTCATTCAATGACCTACTTAAGTTTCCTGGCGAATGTGATATCACAGCCCATGTAAACTTCTCACGGTTAATTGATCGGCTCGAAAATCAAAAATACCGGTACCGATCACAAAAAGATTTTCTTCTTGATATTGGAATAACTGCCATACTCCCAAATAACCTAAGCCTCAACGAATCATCAGCGATAAAGACACTGGTAATGCCTGGTCAGATGGGCGATGTAATAAAGGTGCTTGAAGTTCTTGTTAATAGCGAGGAGGCATAAAATGCCTCCTCTAGCATCCTGCCTTTCCATTACGCGAGTATTCTCCCTGAGATCCTGTGCGTTTTCTTGAAATTATCGTTTATAAGAAAAAATTGCAAGAGTCACCTTGTTAAGAAATTCATAAAAATAGACTTATCATAGAGTTAAATTAACACTTGCTTAATGAAATAATTTATAGACATATCTTGAGGATTTTATTTAGTTTTAATTAGAATCAGGCCTGCTACAACTGCGGTATCTGCTCTTAATATGGGAGTATTAATGGACACTGTCTCACAGTTTTCATGAATAATATCCAGTTCCTTTTTACTCCATCCACCTTCTGGACCAACTGCTACCTGGTTGAAAGTATTCAACTTCGTATCTTCGTCATTTTCAGCATATGGATGAAGAGTCAGGGTAGGGCGTTCCCAGCTTATTTGGCTGAAGATTTTTGCTGGTTGGATTTTAGGTAACCATGGGTTGCGAGATTGAATCACACTGCTTTGTATTACTTTTTCCCAGTGTGCTAATCGCTCAGCAGAGTAAAGAATTTGATGCTTAACCGGAGTAAACTCACAGATTATTGGCTGAATTTCACTGACCCCCATTTCGGTTGCCTTTTGAAGGATTAAATCAAAGGCGTTTAACTTCGTTATACCGGCAAGCAAAATGCTGAGTGTTGGTTTTTCTGCGACTGACATACAACTTATTTGATCAATACAAGATTGAGATTTTGATATTATTGTCAGCCCCCCTTGGTATATAGAGCCGCAACCATCTAATATTTCTATAGTATCGCCATTACGTGCGCGTGTTACATTGATAATATGATGGTGCTGAGCTTTGTTCAGCTGAATTGAAGGTAATATCTTACCGCTTGTAATTAGAATTCGGTGGATCATTAGAATATATTACTTCTTTGAGCATCGGTATTGGATTTACGGTTTTGATTATTAGGAAGCGCTTCTTCATTTTTTTGATCGAAGAGCTCAAAGATATACTTACTGTTCTGATTTTGAACATCTTTTGGAATTTTCAAAGATACTATATCATTTGGTTTATCTGGGAGCGATTCAGGCTTATCTGCTAACCAATGACTCATTATATCGATCCAAATCGGTAGCGCGAATTGGCTTGCGTAGACACCTAGACTGGAGTAATCATCAAATCCAAGCCAGATTGTAGCACTGTAGTCTTTGGTAATTCCGCAAAACCATATATCACGCAGGCCATTAGTAGTGCCAGTTTTCCCGCCAACATCAATCCTGTTAAGTTTCTTTGCCTTACGGCCAGTGCCTCTTTTTACAACATCTCCAAGTAGATCAAACATTAAATAGGCAGTTTCTTTTGATAGCACTGGGACGGGCGGTTGCTGGGTGAGGTAGACTCCGTCGGATTGTAATAAGCTGTCTATGGATATCTCACTGCCTTTCTGATCAAATATCTGTTTTACAATAAAGGGTTTTGAGCGATTACCCTCGTTACCAAACACAGTGTAAGCACTGGCCATTTCCAATGGGGTTGCGGTGCCAGACCCTAGAGCAAGGGATAGATTTTGAGGCATATTTTGAGTGTTAAGACCAAATTTATCAATCATGCCTGTCACTTCTTTTACCCCCAGCATATCCATAAGTCGAATACTTACAAGATTTCTTGATCGGATCATCGCATCCCTCAGTCGCATCGGGCCAGTATAGGATGAATCATGGTTTGATGGTCGCCATAACAGCTCAGTATCTCCACCGTAGGCAACAAAAGGAGAATCATTAACAACACTGGCAAGCGTCATCCCATTTGTTAGAGCAATAGCATAAAGTAATGATTTAAATGTAGAACCCACTTGACGTGTGGCTTGTGTTGCCCGATTAAAGAATTGGTTGTTATCATTTGATCCAAGAAGTGCGATGATGCCACCAGTTTTACTCTCCACCAAAGTGAATGCCGCTTCAGGGTGAGGGTATTTAATATGCTCCCATATGCTTTGTTCTAATGTGAATATATCTCCAATGTTAGGTGAATTTATATCATTTAAGTCGACGGTGACCCAGTTGTCGCTATCTGTTTTGAGTACAGCATGATTCGAGTACACCATCATGACAACTGCCAATTTTCCCAACTTAGGTTTTGGTAGTTTCATTTTTTCAAACCAACGATCTGCTGAGTAGCGACGCATATCACCAATGTTAACATCTACGTCTAGTCCTTTATTTTGAACGTAATCCTTAATATGATCACTGATAACCGATTTAACGGTTTCTTGAATCTCGCTATCAATAGTGGTGATGACAGAAAAACCTTTTGTATAAATATCATCACCATATTGTTTGCGGAGCAATTGATGAACCAGGTTGCTAACATGCGGGGCATCAGCTTCAAGTTCTATACCATGATATTTTGCTCGAATGGGTTCTGAAACAGCATAACTGTACTGAAAAAGGTTAATAAAACCCTCATCGTACATTCTTTTAAGAACAAAATTACGCCGCTCCATTGCTCTTTTAGGATTTTTTACTGGGTTAATTGAAGAGGGGGCTTTTGGCAAGCCAGCCAGCATTGCTATTTCTGCAATTGTCAGCTCGTCTAAATCTTTTGCATAGTAAATTTCGCTTGCAGCAGCAACACCGTAGGAGCGATTTCCCAGATATATTTTATTAAGATACAGTTCAAGAATCTTAGATTTTGGGAGATTATATTCAATTTTGAGCGCAAGCAGAATTTCATTAATTTTCCTTACCCATGTCTTCTCTTTGCTCAGAAAGAAGTTTCTTGCAACCTGCATAGTGATTGTGCTGGCACCTTGTGATTTTTTGCCTGTTAAGACAAAGTTTACTATTGCTCGGGTTAGACCAACTGGGTCAACTCCAAAATGATCATAAAACCTTTGATCCTCAACAGCGATATAAGCATTTTGAAGTAATTTAGGTATTTTATTCAAATAAACAGGCTGCCGGAACTTTTCCCCAAACACACCTATAAGTTTGTGGTCGCTGGTGTAAACTTTGAGCGGAACCTGATAATCCATATCCATCAACTCGTCAATACTTGGTAAAGTATTGATGCTGTAGTACACAGCTGCAATTGTAACAATCAAGCTACTTGAAAGCGCTGTTAGTAGCGCTGAAAAAATTCGGCTAATTTGCATTCCGTTCAATATTCTCTATTCATCGCATTATACACAATAATCACAGGGATAGAAAACAGGATAAACTAAATTCATCCTTTGTGTGCGTAAAGCGAGGGGGCAACAAGCGTTTACATAGTCTATAATAAGAATTGTATTGCCAATCAATACCGTATTGAAGGCTACTTAATTATTAAGCATAATGGTTAATATGGAATTGAAAAATCTCAAAGGTAAATGTTTATTGGCCATGCCCAATGTGCAGGATCGGTTTTTTCGCTCTGCACTTGTTCTGGTGACAAGTGTAGATGATTTCCATGTGCGAGGTCTAATTGTTAATAAGCCCTCCGACCAATTGGTTTCAGATATTTTGAATCAAATGAATATCGATATAGGACTTGGATTTGAAGACCAAAGAATTTTACATGGGGGCCCAGTTAGAAGGGATCGGTTATATCTTTCATACTTTCCACGTGCATTGACCGAGCAAACAATGACTCCGATTTTCTCAAACGAGCTGGAGGACTTGCAGTTAATTGCAAACTCACAGGGAATGAGATATATCGCTTGTGTGGGGGAATGTGAATGGGAGCATGAGCAACTTTGTGACGAAATTGCCAGTAACTACTGGTTAATTGTATCTTGCTCTCATGACGTACTGTTTGATTGTGATTATAATGACCGTGTGAAATTAGTATTATCTAGACTGGGCATTAGTCTTGAGCAGCTAAGCTCAATATCTGGAAGGGCCTGATGCAGATTAAAACGGTATTGGCAGTTGACTTTGGTATAAATCAGTGGGGGTTAGCTGTAGGTAACACAGCAACTCGTACCGCATTACCAATTAAGGCAGTAAAAGTAAAAAAGGGTATACCCAACTGGGATGAGCTACAAGCAGTTCAAGCACAGTGGAGAGCTTCACAGGTTATTATAGGGCTACCACTTAATATGGACGGAACGGATCAGCCCCTGACTAAAAAAGTCCGCAAGATGGCAAAAATGCTTGAAGAACACCTTGGTCTGCCAGTTGATTTTCAAGATGAGCGGTTATCAACAGTAGAAGCGAAGGCAAAGTTGTTTGAGGAAAGTGGTTATAAATCCCTGCAAAAGGACCGGATTGATTGTTTATCTGCTGTAATAATTCTAGAAGATTGGTTATCTTTGATAGAATAAACTAGAAATATTCACAGCTAGCGTATAGAATACCTCATACTTTTAATGAGGGGGAATTGTGGTAAAAATTTCTGAAGATTGGCAAAAATGTTTGGATGTTTTAGATCATCAGCTCCCTAAGAACGAATTTAACACAATGATACTGCCCATACAGTGTCAGCAATTTGAGCAGACTCTCAAATTGTATTTTCCAAATGACTATTTGCTTAATAACTTTTCAAGTAATTATCAGCCAATATTGGAGAAGGCCTGGGAAAATGACCAGGTGAAAAAACAATTTTCATGTCAGGTTGGTTCTGCGATTAAGCATGTAAAAGTCGAAGATATTATCGAAGAGAAAAGTGAGCAATTTGTTACCAATCTCAATCCTAACTTCACATTGAGTAATTACATAAAAGGTAACTCAAATGAGGTAGCTGTTGCCGCAGCACACCAAGTATCTAAAAACCCTGGCGTTAGTTATAACCCACTTGTTATATATGGTGGAGTTGGCTTGGGGAAAACCCACCTTATGCACTCGATTGGTCATGAAATTATTCGTATGGGCGATAAGAGTGTGCCTCCCAAGATATACTATGTGCACTCTGAACGATTTGTGTCAGAGATGATTAGAGCATTGCAAACAGCTGATATGGAGCGCTTTAAGCACCGTTATCGGTCACTAGAGGTATTGTTGATCGATGATATTCAGTTTTTTGCGAGAAAAGAGCGCTCCCAGGAAGAGTTATTCCACACTGTGAACTCATTGCTCGACTCAGGCCAACAGATCATCTTAACCAGTGATCGTTATCCGAAGGAACTAGATGGTATTGAAGATCGACTGAAGTCAAGATTCGCCTGGGGACTGTCTGTTTGTATTGAGCCACCAGAGCTTGAAACAAGAGTTGCCATCTTACTTGCTAAAGCACAGAAAATTGGTGTTAGCCTCCCTGAATCGGTCGCATTTTTTATGGCCAGTGAAATCCAGTCTAACGTGAGAGAGCTAGAAGGCGCTCTAAGAAGAGTAATTGCTAGCAGTGAGTTTCAAGGAGAGGCAATTACTATTGATTTCACTAAACAGACATTAAAGGATCTTATTGTTGCAAAAATGAGGATGATTACTGTTGATAGTATCATTGGGGAAGTTGCAAAATATTTCAATTTAAAGACAACTGACTTATTATCTAAGAAGAGGACAAGGCATATCGCCAGGGCAAGACAAATTGCCATGAAAATAGCATATGAGAGTACGTCAAATAGTTATCCACAAATTGCTGACGCATTTGGTGTTGACCATACAACAGTTATGTATGCGTGTCGTAAGGTAAGTGAGCTGTTAAATCAGGATCCTGCAATAAAAGAGGATTTTGATACTTTGTCTCGAAAAATTAATCAATAGATAGGGGAATAGAGGGTGAATACTGTAAGTGCCAAATTGATGAGTGTCGATATTGATCAAAGTTCTTTATACGAAGGCCTCAAGCTTGTTTCTGGAGTAATTGAAAGCTCCCAGGTGATGCAAATACTATCTTTTGTACATATGCACATCGAAAGCAATAAAATTATTTTGAGTGCTAGCAATGCAGAGGTAGAGATCCAAACAACAGTGAACCTGATCAAGCCAGTGCAAGAGGCATTGGCAATTACAGTTCCCTGTCGAAAACTGATGGATATTTTGCGTTATGCCAATAAAAGCTCTCCAGTAGTTTTTGAGATCGAAGGCGCAAAATTACATGTTAGTATTGATAGGAGCCGATTTACTGTAAATATGCTTGCAGCCGACCAGTTTCCTTTTTTTGTTTCAAAAGGGGATGCTGGCAAAATAGAAATATCCGAATCAGAGTTGTCAATACTCCTCAAAAGAACAGCATTTGCAATGGCATTCCAGGACGTTAGATACTTCCTGAATGGGTTGCTAATGGAATTTAATGGAGCAGAGCTAAAGGCAGTCGCAACAGATGGGCATCGTTTAAGTGTCAATGCGATTGATCTTCCTGCCTCTCAATTAGAGCATTTTAGAGTCATCATACCCAGAAAAACGATTCTCGAAGTCACGCGATTAATAGGAAGCACTGATCAAATGCTGGGGCTGTCTGTTAATACTGATTTTATTGAAATTGAGCATCCAAAATTTCGGCTGCGATCAAATCTCATTGATGCACAATATCCAGATTATCAAAAATTAGTCCCTAAAGTCAGTGATGATCAAGCGTTACTTGATACTGCCTCTTTTCGTTTGGCTCTAAACAGAGTAAATATCTTGGCCAATGAGAAATTCCGTGGAGTAAGGCTGAATTTCACCGATGATAATGAGCTTATATTTGAGTCTAATAACCTTGATAAAGAAGTTGCAACAGAGACCATTAAGGTGCTTGAGGCGCCTGCTGCGACATCCATAGCGTTTAATATTGCTTATTTATCAGATGTTCTGTCTGTTATTGAAAGTGAAAAAGTTCTTATGAAGCTATCTGGGATGGAAACAGGTACGGTGATCCAGGAGGATGGCGCAATGATTAACTCGCTATTCGTGGTAATGCCATTGACGCTATGACACTTAACGTCCTAAAAGCCAGGCATTTTAGAAACCTTGATACAGTTAATGTAAACTTACATGCGGATATTAATTTGGTTTTTGGTGAGAATGGAGCAGGGAAGACAAGCTTTTTGGAATTACTCTACTTTATGGTATACGGTAAATCACCCAGGACCCACCTTGCACAGCCTCTGGTTAAATCAGGGGAGTCTGCTTTTTCCATTCAAGCACAGATTCAGTCTATGGGAGCAATGCGAAAAATAAGCATTACCCGACAAGAGTCAAAGTCTTCCTTAGAGATTGATAATAAAAAGGCAAAAAGGCGATCTGAAGCTGCCTTTTTACTGCCAGTACAGTTCTTTGATGCAACAACTTATCGTTACCTATCTAGCGGCCCAAAGTACAGAAGAGAGTTCTTAGATTGGGGGGTGTTTCACGTGAAACCAAACTACCGTAGTGCATTGGGTGAGTTCAAGAAGACCCTTCAGCAGCGTAATATGGGGCTCAAAAGAGGAATCAGCGACAGTGAGATAAATATTTGGAATATAAAATTATCTGAGGTGTCTGAAAAAATCGATACTATGCGAGGTGATGTTTTTCGGCAATTAGTCGAGCATTTTAATAAATACTGGCAAGAATTAGGTCATTCCCATGAAAGAATCGATCTGGAGTATTGTCGTGGCTGGAGCAATGATGTACCTAATTTAGATTCAGAGCTTAAAAAGTCTCTCAGTAGGGACCGACGGTATGGATTTACGCAGCTTGGTCCGCATAGAGCCGATATTAAAATAAAAGTAGGTGATCAAGATGCGTTCTCATGGCTATCACAAGGGCAACAGAAAATTCTTGCATACGCTTTGTACCTTGCCCAGCTTGCAATGTTACAATCCTCTCAAGCAAGTAGGGGACTGTTTTTGGTGGATGACCTTCCGGCAGAACTTGATTTAGAGCACCAAAAAAAATTAGTTCAATCATTGATGGGTGTAGGAAGCCAGCTGATTATTACAGGCATCGCAAAAAAGGACTTGTGCCACATATTCGAAGGTGTGGACTATGGTTTGCTTCACGTTAAGGCGGGGCAACTAGAGCAGATGTGACTGCAAAAACCAAGCCATTTTTTCATGTTCTTGTAGCCGTTCAATTAACATGTCGGCAGAAGCGTAATCATTCACTTGTTCAAGAATCACAATATTTTTCCGGATTATTTTAACAAGTATGAAATGATCATCAACAAGTTGAGCGATCATATCATCAGCACTTAGGTTGGATTCACTCTCACTAATACTACTGTACTCAAGCATTTGCGCGCAGCCAGAAGGGGTGTTATGACCCAGCGCACGTACTCGCTCTGCTAATAAATCAATTGCTTCGAACAGATCCTCATACTGATCTTTAAACAGCTCATGGTAACTAATAAAATGAGGACCAATTACATGCCAGTGATAATTTAGCGTCTTCACATATAGCACAAAGGTATTAGATAAAACTTCTCTGAGTGCCTCATGGCTTTTTTTTGTTTCGGCGGCTGATAGTCCGTTACTTACACGATGCATTTACACCTCTTTTAATTATTGCTTAATTGTATTATAGGATGAATCATATGATGTTTCTTTATATTTAATGACAATTTAAGTTTATTTTGTAATAATAAACGACTAATTTGATGATCTATGTATGAATAATTGGTCCCAACAATTTTACCAACAAACAAAGAATCTTAGTGATGCGGAGCTTGTTTATTTTATGGCGTCCCAGCCTGATGACTGGCAGCAGGCACTTAATAGTGGTGATTTAGAGCAAACGGCGTTTAATGGCGCTATTAAAATCGCAATTGAAAATCATAATAAAATCGCACTTGAGAATCTTATTGGCAATAATGGTAGGTTCGCTAGGCTCGAGCAAATAAATACTATATTTGACGATCTAGAGGGCAAGGAGGATGACAGTAATTTGCTTGCAAAGTTATGGAATATCTATCCTAATGTTGGTAGGCTGCTTGCAGATAATAGGCTGAATTCAAACTTTAAAAGCGCCGTATGTGCTCGGCTGGCGAAGCACATGAAGAGATATTTTACTGAATTTCATCATGTAACCCAAACAGCACATATGATCAATGTAGCTAAGAGTTATATTGACATTTTACATGCTTCTAACTATGGCAATAGAGAATATCAAGAAGAAAATGTAAAGGCTTTAGGAAATTATGTAGGCGACATGCCATTTAGTGTTCAGTCTGATTATCACCTCAAAACTAATGGAAGAGTCCGCCAAATTATTTTTTACATAAGCTGGATTGGGTTTGTTTCTATTTTCAGTGTTTTCGGGCACTTGCTAATCAGCAAGCTAACTAATTATGAGTTTTTTGGAACAATTTTACCCACAATATTCGGACTTTCAACCGCAGGGATTAACTCAATGTACTCCTGGGTTGGGTGGCTGATTCCAGGGTTTATTCAAAGCTTTTTTTCTTGGCTGGGCTTTTTTGGGACTGTGGTTGGCTGGGCTTTAAACACAGTTTTTGCAACGCCAATTCTTTTTGCATCTGCCTGGGTTCTTACATTTTATTCAATATACAAGATTGGAGAGTTTGCATTTGCCAATTTATTCTCTACACCACCAGATTTTTCTCCTATTAAGCTAAATCCGGAGGCTTCAGAAATTCTGAAAGATACCCCGGAGCTCAAAGATTATATCCCTACAATCTCAGATCACACAGAACTAGAGTTGCCTAATACACCTACCCAGCATGCCGAAAATAATTGAGTAAATGCTGCTTTTTTGTTAAAATATCACAGAAATATATTAGGTATAAAAGATGAGCGAAACAGCGCAGGATTACGGTTCAGATCAGATTCAGGTTTTAAAAGGATTAGAAGCAGTACGCAAACGACCTGGTATGTATATCGGTGATACAGACGATGGTTCAGGCCTTCACCACATGGTATTTGAGGTGGTGGATAATGCAATTGATGAAGCACTTGCTGGTCATTGCGATGAGATTGTAGTTAGTTTGTTTAAAGATGGAACAGCAGGCGTTCTTGACAATGGACGAGGAATACCAACCTCTATACACGAGGAAGAGGGGCGATCTGCGGCTGAGGTTATCATGACCGTTCTCCATGCTGGAGGTAAGTTTGATTCAAACGCATACAAAGTGTCAGGTGGTTTGCATGGTGTAGGTGTCTCAGTTGTTAATGCATTATCTGAGTATGTGCGCCTGGAGATTTTCCAGAAAGGCAAACACTTTCTTCAGGAGTACAATAATGGTGAGCCGAGAGAACCGCTTAAGGTAATTGGTGAATCAGATAAGACAGGTACTTTTGTAAAGTTTGAGCCCAGCAAAGAGGTTTTTGCTTTTACGGAGTTTGATGCAAAGGTCCTTAAAAAAAGATTAAGGGAATTGGCCTTCCTGAATGCTGGAATAAAAATAATATTCAGTGATGAGCGAGATCATACCAACGACGAGGCATTTCTCTATAGTGGAGGAATTAAATCCTTTGTATCCCATATTAATAGAAATCGACAGGTTGTGGGTGAGCAATGTTTTCATATGAATACATCCAAAGATAATGTTGCTGTTGAAGTTGCAATGCAGTGGACAGATACTTATCAGGAAAGCATTTTTTGTTTTACTAATAATATTCCGCAGGCTGATGGGGGAACTCATTTAGCAGGTTTTAAGGCGGCACTAACCAGAACAGTAAACAAATTTATTGAAGCAGAGGGCCTTGATAAGAAAAATCAGAAAATGAATCTCCAAGGTGAAGATATTAGAGAGGGTCTAACGGCGATTGTAAGCGTGAAGATGCAAGATCCTAAGTTCTCTGCCCAAACAAAATCTAAACTGGTATCTTCGGAAGTTAAAAAGGTAGTAGAACAATCACTTGCAGATAATTTATTAAATCACCTGATGGAGAACCCACAAGAAGCAAAGATCATTGTTATGAAAGCGGTTGATGCCGGACGTGCAAGAGAAGCTGCAAGAAAAGCGCGTGAGATGACCCGAAGAAAAGACGCGCTGGAACTTGGAGGGTTGCCTGGTAAGTTGGCAGACTGTCAAAATAAAGACCCAGCAGAATCTGAAGTGTTTATTGTTGAGGGAGATTCGGCGGGTGGTACTGCAAAACAGGGTCGAAATAGAAAAGATATGGCGATTTTGCCTTTAAGGGGAAAGATTTTAAATGTGGAAAAAGCCCGTTTTGATAAAATGTTGGCGTCACAGGAAGTAACTACTCTCATTACAGCTCTAGGATGCGGGATTGGAAAAGATGACTATAACCCAGAGAAGGTCAGATACCACAAGATAATTATAATGACCGATGCTGATGTTGATGGATCACATATTAGAACATTACTCCTAACATTTTTTTACAGACAAATGCCAGAACTGATTGAAAGAGGATACATATATATTGCACAGCCTCCACTATATCGCGTTCAAAAAGGAAAACAAAAGCAATACTTAAAGGACGATGACGCATTGAATAATTTGTTACTTCAAAACATATTAGATGATATTTCATGGCACGTAGATGATAGCGCGCCCGAGATCAGTAAGGCGCATATTGAGAAGGTAGTCAATTTGTTTACGGATTGTGAGAAGCGCATCACTCGTCTGTCTTCTAGGCTACCTAAGGTGTTTTTGACAGCATTGACTCAGCTTCCACCATTTGAGGCAACAGAGCAATGGGCAAAGCTATGTCAGCAAACATCAAGCTCATTGAAGACGAGCCTAGATGACTTTGACTTCACTGCAAATATCGAGGATTCTTCTCTTAGCATTAAAGTTCATCATCGCTCTGGACAGGTTGATGAAAATAATATTAAAGATGAATTTTTTATGGGGCAAGATTATAAAATACTCTCCGAATTCTCTAATTTATCTCAGGATATGCTTACCGATCAGAGTTTTATTACCCACCAAAATAAACGGTATCAATTTTCATCAATGCAAAGTCTGATTGAATGGTTGATGCAAAAGGCACGGGGTGGACTTTCAATTCAGCGTTTTAAAGGTCTCGGAGAAATGAATGCTGACCAGCTTTGGGAAACAACCATGAACCCTGAGACGCGTGTGATGCTGAAAGTTAAGGTGCAAGATGCAATTCAGGCTGATGAAATGTTTTCCACTCTTATGGGTGACCAAGTAGAGCCTAGAAAATTATTTATTGAAACGCATGCCCAGTATGCTGAGAATATAGACACTTAAATGATTGTTTTAATATCGCCTGCAAAAAAACAGAATTTTTCTACTGACTGGAAAGTTAAACCTTCAACTTCTCCGATTTTGTTTCCTGAAAAAACTCATAAATTGGTTCAATCAATAAGACAATTTTCTACTCAGGGGCTTAAAAGTATTCTCAAGGTAAGCGCTGATTTAGCTACTATTAATCATAATAGATTTCAGAATTTCCCGAAAAATATAGAAACACCTGAATCGGCAGTGCTTGCTTATCAAGGTGATGTTTACCGGTATATGAATAGAGAAAGCTGGAACCAAGAAGACATGCGAAGAGCATCCGAGAGATTAGTGATTATCTCGGGGCTTTATGGGTGTTTGAGAGCAGATACAGGTATCGCACCTTACCGGCTAGAGATGGCAAATAAGTTGCCATTTATTGATAAATCTTTACAAGATTTTTGGAAGGAAGATATCACGCAATATATCAATAAAATGGCAGAGGAAAATAATCACCAGTTTATCCTAAATTTGGCATCAAAAGAATATAGTCAGGCTATTGATCGGAATAATATAGATATCCCCGTAATTGATATCGATTTTTTAGAGCCAGGGATCAATGGTAAACTCCGTACAGTTGCTGTTAGTGCAAAGCGAGCAAGAGGAGACTTAACTGGCATGTGTATGCGTGAGCATGAATTGACAATCGAACTTATTAAAAAAATGGTCCCCTTGGGATATCGGTATAATGATAATTTGTCGGCCAAAGACGCACTGGCTTTTGTAAAAGAAGCTACCTAATTTGTTGTTGAATACTTTCCCTATTGGACAGATCATGGTGATGATTTTCAGGAATCACATTGATCCATCGCTATTTGAGTACGAAGACTGTGATGCGACTTTGGTGGGAGATTACTTTTTATAAGTGAAAGGTTTTTTATTAATCGGGTTCTTGTGGGGCTGACAATATGGCACTGGAACCGATAGAACCCGGCCCGTTTTTCAAGCACACACGGGGCTGGACCTAGCCATAAACCATCATTTAGTTTGACAGACTCTTGCCATTTTTTTAAATACTCAAAAGCCTTTTTGGGGTGTTTACTCTCCGCAATCACCTTTGCATGATAGGAGTATGGCGGAAGATTAGATTCTTTCCTATCTAAAAGAAGCTGGTCGTAGAGTTCGTAAATTTCCTGGTTATATAGGCGCTTAACCCAAAAGTTATCAGGATTTCTTGTTTGTATAATTATAGTGCCTTTTTCATCTTTACTTCTGGCGCACCGTCCTTGTATCTGGAAATACTGATGAATAAATCGCTCGGGACTGTAGGGGTCGTGGGCAAACATTGATAAATCAATTTGGTGTATTACAATAAGACCGACCCTTTTAAAATCATGTCCTTTTGATATCATTTGTGTCCCAACAATAACGGTTGCTGGTAAAGTTTCAAGCTCTGAAATTTTCTCACCAAGTAATTTTGGATCAGAATTATCCTGATCAATACACCACACAGGAGAAGAGAAAGTAGAACTCAGGTAACTTTCAATCTGTTCTGTTCCGTAGCCTACAGGTTTTATATTCTCACTGTTACAATCCTGACAATGGGTAAAAACGCGATAGGTTTTACCGCAGTGGTGACACATCAAACAGTTTTTCTTGGCATGAAAAACAACACTAGCAGAGCATTCCTTACACTGAGCAACCCATCCACAGTCCTCGCAGCTAAATCGAGGAGCATAGCCTCTTCTATTAATAAACACAATGACATGTTGATTTTTTGCAAGTGTGTCAGTAATTGCTTGAAGTGTTGAGGTTGCAAATCCTTTGGTTACTTTTTGTTTATTTAAGTCTGTTACATATACTTTAGTCTCAGACGTGTTGAGGGCTTTTTTCTTGAGATGAAAGCAAGAGAACTTTCCTATGTTAACATTATGAATCGTTGATAATGAGGGGGTAGCAGAGGCCATTAATATTGGGATATCATCCGTTTTTGCCCGCCAAATGGCAATATCTCTCGCATGATAGTGCCAGCGACTGTCCTGCTGATAGGACGGATCATGCTCCTCGTCAATAATAATAAGTCCAAGGTTTTTATATGAGAGAAATACACCAGAGCGGGTTGCAACAATTACTTTATGCTGTCCATCGATAATTGAAGATCTTGCTGCATTTTTTTCTGAATCGCTCATTGATGAGTGGTAGGTTAAAACCTCAATACCCAAACGACTTGATATTTTACTTGCAGTAGGCGCTACTAGCCCAATTTCAGGTACAAGAATCAAAATTTGGGTGGTTATTTTTGATATTAAATGAGTAAAACACTCGGTCTTACCAGAGCCGGTAACACCCCACAGCAACTGTATATGAAATGAGTTAAGATTGTACTGGTCAACAAAACTCTGCTGGTCACTATTAAGCGTTACTAAAAGGGACTGATCAATTTCATCAGGTAAGGCCTCTTCAATGATTGATTTATCGCATAACACGTTTATTGTCTTTTTTTGAAAGCCTCTTTGGTGTAGGAAGAATCCCGAGCATTTTGTATATTCTTCAACTGTATCAAGCAATTGTTTTTGACTAGGGCTGGGTTTCTTAATTGGTAATTCTGTGCGCTTGTAAAAGTGGCTCTTGATATACTCTTTAGGCAGATGTGCAGCAAACTGTAATAAAATAAAGGCCCATGAGCAAGTATAATACTTTGCAAGCGTGTGACATAGATCAATTATTAGAGGTTGATTGGACAAGAAGTTATCAATTTTCAATAAGGGTTTAATTTTTTTCTTATCAAGATCAATTTCATCGGTGATTTCCGTAACAACACCAAATTGATGTTTTTTTTGAATAGGAACACTAACTAAGGAACCGACTTCAGCCTTCATATCGTCTGGAATACCATATGTAAGGTGAAAAGGAACGCCTTCGATAAAAATACTAGCATATTGAGTGTAAGCCATCCCCTAGCATACCAATCTTGGAACGGCTTATCTATAACGTTTTACAACCACTTTTGAATGGTAAGGCCTTTTTTTTATCAAACCATAGACTATGGATATCAAGGCCATTAAAGGGCATTCCCTTCGGATATTGAATTTGTCTTTGTGATAGGATACGTTGATTAGCGATATACCATTGAGGTATCACAATATATTTGTTGAGTAAATATCGATCCAAAGCTTTCAGACAAGCCTTGTATATCGCAGTGTCGTGAGTGTTTTTTATCGCCAGCAGTAACTTATCAACAAAAGCATCTTTCATCCCTGATGCATTTAAACTATTATGTCTGTCTGAAAAAATTGAGTTCCAGTATAAGTCTACTTCACTGATTGGCCAGCCGTCATTTGGAAACACATTAACAATAATGTCATATTTAAATGTTCGCATCCGTCTGATAAATTGACTCGGAATAACTTTTCGGATACTGATACTTATCCCGATTAACTTTAAGTTTGCCATATGGGCCAGTAGAATTCTTTCAAATGCTTCCGAACTAGTGAGGATCTCAAAATGAACACGTTGACCGCTAGGGCTATATAACTGGTTACGCTTTAGAGTATACCCATGATCAAGAAGTGTTTTTAGCTGTATTTTAAGCTTTTTTATTAGGTCATTTCTATTCTTGTATGAGGAGGGGGTGTATGGCTTTAAAACTTCAATGGGGATAGTGGGTTCAATATGTTTCAGTATCTGAATTTCTTTGTCTGTAATTTCCTCCTGGCCACTAAAGGGTGTATTTGAGAAAAAGCTATCACTACGTTGATATTGTCCATAGAATAGGTGTTTGTTACTCCAATTAAAGTCAAATGCAATTTCTAGTGTTTTTCTTATATTAATATCTTCAAAAAGGGGATTTCTGAGATTTAGCTGATAGGCTTGCAAAGGCCTGGGACTGCTATCAAGAATACATAAAGCATTGGTTGAGAATTGCTCAGATTTTTTCTCAGAATATTGTGTCGCCCAAGACTTAGACAAATATTCATTGAATAGATCAATTTCATCAGAAAAAGCAGCTTGTCGGAGAATATTCATATCTGAGTAATAGTCATATACTAAGTGGTCAATATTATACCGACCAGCGCTATCTGGTTTTGTAAGTCCCCAATAATTTTTCACTCTTTCAAAAGTTAGCTCTCTACCTGGTATATAAGACTTTAACTTATAAGGGCCACTCCCCAGCGGGATGACCTGGGCAGATTGGTTAAAATCACGTTTTATCCAAAAATGCTCTGGTAAAACAAGCATTTTAGCAAGAGTAAATATTTCCTCTGATGACATTGATTGTTTGCTATATATACGAACCCTATTTTTATCCACTACATCAATAGCACTGACAAAAGAATAAATGCTTGAGTAAAGTGGGTGGGCATTGCTTTTCAGAAGAGTGAGGGTAAACTTAACATCTTTTGCGGTGATTGGATTCCCATCATGCCATTTTGCCACTGGATCAATATGAAACTCAACGGATTTCATATCATCACTCAGAGTAATGCACTGCGCAACCAACCCTTCAAGATGAAAGGCATCCTGTGTGGTGTGCATAAGTGGCTCATAAATTTGATATATACTCTGCGGAGCAATGCCCTTTAAAGTAAAAGGATTGAGGGAATTAAATTGTGTTATGATGCCTTGCCGAAGTGTTCCACCCTTGCGTGCATTGATCTCAACGTAGTCGCGTGGTTGACTAACAAAGTTGTCGACGTGACTGCCATCAAGAGCAATTTGTTGGTAGCACTTAAGGTCATTTGCTGAGCAAACTTGCACTGTAAAGCAATGCAGTATAATCGTGAGGGTTGCTAAATACTTCATCATAGGTTCCAATATCGATAATATTTCCTGATTTAAGCACCAAAACATCACGACACATACACCTAACAATCTGGATGTCGTGTGTGATAATTATGTATGTTATATCATAAGCTTGCTTTATTTTTTTAAGTAAGCGAAGTGTTTCAAGTTGTGTTGCTGCATCAAGCGCAGAGGTTGGCTCGTCAAGTATTAAAATCTCAGCATGGGTTAAAAGAGCTCTTGCTAAGTTTACCCTTTGTTTTTGACCACCTGATAATTCATGCGGATATTTTGATAGTATGGCACTCTCAAGTCCGACATCAAGAAATATTTTTTCAATATCCAATGGACCGGTTTGCTGGCATAAATCCCTTGCTTCGTATAGAGTTTTCTTGACGGTATAGCGAGGATTAAGTGCGGCATGAGAGTCCTGAAAAACATATTGTATACTTCTTTTTCCCTTACAAAAATTATCAATCACTCCAGATTTTGGGTATAGTTCTAACAAAGCTTTTGCAATCGTTGTTTTCCCTGCTCCACTTTCTCCAATAATTCCCAAGTTGTCTCCTTTATTTAAAGTAAATGTGATTTTCTGCACGATCGGTTGCTGATGTTTTGTAAAAATAGACACGCCGTTCACTGGCTCATATACCTCAAGGTCTTTTACTTTTAATAGCGGGGTGCCGGCTTTATGATTTATTTCTAAACGTGGCAGATTATAGGCACTGATCAGCTTTTGGGTATATTTTTCCTGAGGCGATTCAAGTAGTGTTTTGACAGGGTTGCTCTCAATAATTTGACCATTTTTTAGAACATATACAAAGTCTCCGATATATCTCACTACATTAAGATTATGAGTGATAAGTAATACTGCGATATTATGAGAAATACTAAGGCGCTTGATTAAATCAAGTATTTGTCTCTGTGTTGTAACATCAAGCGCAGTAGTGGACTCATCAGCAATGAGTAAGCTAGGATGATTGGCAAGTGCAATAGCGATCATTATCCGTTGACGTTGGCCACCTGATAGCTGATGTGGGTAGCGATGTAAAAAGGATGCGTCGAGCTCAACATCCTTTAGCAGATTCGACATTTCTTTATCACTTGGCCACCTATTTTGATGAATTTGAATCATCTCTCCAAGCTGGTAGTGAATCTTTTGGCAAGGATTTAGTGATGATTGTGGATCTTGGAATACCATTCCAATCATCCCTCCACGTACTTTTTTCCAGGGCGTATATTTTTCTGTTAGATCATTATTTTTTAGGTAAATGTTGCCTGATACAGAGATATCTTTATTTTGAAGACCCATAATCGTATTAGCAATAATCGACTTTCCTGCTCCACTTTCGCCAATTAGGCAGGTCACTTGATTAGACGAGATACTTATATTCACATCTTTAACAAGAAAGAGATCACCAATATAAAGTGACAGATTGTCTATTACAACAAGATCAGCTGTGTCTTGGGTCGAGTGCATCTCGTAATCCTTCACCGGTGAAAACTAAAAGAGATAAAATAACAGTCAAAACACCAAAAGCAGATAAGCTTAACCAAGGGGCCTGAAGGTTTTGTTTCGCACTTAACATTAACTTACCAATTGACGGGTAATCTACTGGCAAGCCAAAGCCCAAGAAATCAAGGGAGCTGAGCCCAACGATTGCTCCAGACAGAAGAAAAGGAAGTAAGGTAATGGTAGCAGTCAGTGCATTTGGAAGGATATGGTTTAGTGCAATGTAAAAATGTTTTGCCCCCATAATTTGTGCACAGGTAACGTAATCTTCACTGCGTACTCTAAAAAATTCTGCTCTAACAACACCAACAACACTCATCCAACTAACTAAAGTCATAATGAAAAGCAGCATCCAGAACCCAGGCTGAGCAATACTTGATAAAATAATAAGAATATATAGCGTTGGTAGGCTTGACCACAGCTCAAGAAGACGTTGACCAAAGATATCAACCATCCCACCAAAATATCCACATAACCCCCCAATTAATATGCCGATAATTGCGCTTAATGAACATAATAGCACTCCAAACAAAATGGATATTCTAAGTCCGTATAACAAAATTGCTACTACATCATGGCCTGCAGCATCAGTTCCAAGAAGGTGACGAGCGTCAGGACCATTTGGGAAAGGTGCTGTGTGGTAGAAATCGATGGTATTATAGCTAAAAGGGATCGGGCAACGGATTATCCAGCCGCCAGATTTATAAATATGATCAATAAAATCAGGTAAGTTATAGTCCATTTTAAGGGGGATAATGTCACCAAAGTTTTGACTGTTTAAGCTTGATAGTTGTGGGAAAAAAAACTGATTGTTAAAGTAGATGAGTAATGGTTTGTCATTTGCAATAAAATTGGCGCATAAAGCAGCTGAAAATATAATCAGAAATAGTCTGAGCGAAAACATGGCTCTGCGATTTCGTTTGAATTTTTGATAACTACGGTCAATCATGCGGAAGTGCCTTTTGACAAATCAATCCTAGGGTCAACCCAGGTCATAACAAGGTCGCATAAAATATTTATCACTAAGCCAAGTAACGAAAATAAATACAGCGTCCCAAACACCACAGGGTAATCAAGTTGATTGATGGCATTAAATCCTAGTAAACCAAGTCCATCGAGAGAAAATATTATTTCTACCATTAGTGAGCCAGTAAAGAACATGCCAATAAAGCTTGCAGGAAATCCAGAAATAACAATAAGCATGGCATTCCTAAACACATGCCGATATAGAACCTGTTTTGTCCCTAGTCCCTTCGCATAAGCAGTGGTCACATATTGCTTATTGATCTCTTCAAGAAAACTATTTTTCGTCAGGAATGTCAGAGTTGCTAAAGACGTAACAACCATACAAGTAACCGGCATTGTGATGTGCCATAAATAGTCAATAACCTTCTCAGGTAGAGATAGAGATTGAAAATTTGGTGATACCAGTCCATCTATAGGGAAAATGTCCAAATAATAGCCACCTGAAAATAGGGTAATAAGCACTAAAGCAAGAACAAAAACGGGAATAGAATTGAGGATTATGATACTTACGCTCGTCATTACATCAAACCTGGAGCGGTGGTGTGTTGCTTTTCTGACACCCAGGGGAATACTTATAAGGTAGATTAGCAAAGTACTCCAAATACCAAGAGAGCAAGATACCGGGAGTTTTTCGATAATTAGTTGCATTACTGATTTCTCTTGATAATAACTGCTACCAAGATCAAATAGTGCGTAACTTTTAAGCATATCAAGGTATCTTACATAAGCTGGTTTATCAAAACCAAATTGTTTTTTGAGACGTAGTAAATTTTCGGCACTTAACCCATGATAGTCACCTCCATTTAACAGCTCCTGATTGCCGCTTGTCATATGCTCTATGTGGCCTTGACCATGACCAGATAATGTTGCAATAACTTGGTCAATGGGTCCTCCTGGAACAAACTGTACTATGAAAAAGTTGACGGTGATAATTGCAACTAGTGTAGGGAATACTAATAAAATCCGTTTTAATAGATAGGGCATATCTGTGGTTATTTATGTGATTGACAGTTAGTTTCTTTAACAAATAGTGATAGTATAAAACTGATAATTAAAGACAAAGGCAAGATATAAAAGGCCAGTTTATGATCCTGTGCAACGTACGTAACGTGATCATTAAAATCAAGAAGGAATCCGTAGATAATAGGGAATACGGCATAGCCACTCATAATCAGCGTCGCAGAGAACGATTCACATATACCGGTCACACTTGAATCATTAGATTCAAAGATTGCAGGGTAGCTAATTACCTGACTACTGGTTGTAAACCCAAGAGCAAAGAACAAAAACTCTAAGAACTCAAAAGATGGGTGGTCAAGATTCATTAGTGTCAGGACAAGTAAAAATGAAATTAATGAACCAAGCATCATGGGTAGTTGGCGCCTACGAAGCGTGTCAGAAATCCAGCCACATATGGGTGATCCTAACGTTGTTCCAAGAAAAATCATTGTCGTGACTTTACTGGAGCTAAACCCATCAAGATTATATACGCTACTAATATATGCTTGACCCCATAGCCCCCCAAAGACACAGATAAGAACATTCATTAAGCTTGTGTAGCTACCAAGGATCCAGTTTTGAGGATTTGAAACTGCTATCCATAGGGAGTCTTTAACTGATTTGGTGGGTGCTTCCTCTGGTTGCACCCAATGGCGCTGGCCAGGCCGGTCAGCAATTGTGAAAAACATAATAAGCCATAGAAGAAATCCAACCAGGCTGATCATAAGCAAAGATACTCTCCATCCAAACAGTTCAACTATTATTTTTAGAGGGGCCTGGGATATCGTACCACCGGTCATACCCATAGTAACAATGAGACCAGTGATCAATGCAAGTCGATTATCTTTGAACCACCGAGAAGCTAGCATCACACATGAGAGGAAGCAAAATGCAGCAGTTCCTCCGGCAATAAAGCGACAAATTGCAGCTTGCACTAAGAATTGAGAGCATGCAAATCCGATTGTGCTCATAATGAATAAAAACATTGCTGTAAGAATGATCTTCCTCGTTGAATAACGGTCAAGTAAAAGACCGCATACCATTAGGAGTAGTACCGTAGCAGATGGATAAAGTCCGGATAACAGGGAGACCTCTGTGGCGTTAAGTGAGAAAGTTAGACTAATCTCGCTGTTAATGGAATTGAACATATTCATTAACATAAAGTCATAAAAAAAGAATAACGCAGCGCTGAGGCAGACAATCCAGGGCTTTAATTGTGCTAAATATGAAACGATGGAGTCGTAGCTGAGTGATTCAATAGGCTGTGAGTGTTGAGAGTTGCGCATAATAAACCTGCCGTTAACTCTCTATGATGACAAATTAAATATACGATGTCTACTACAACTTAGCGCTTCATTGCTTTGAAAAACTCTGCTATGGTTTTGATGGTTTTTAGGCGCTCTATCAAGAACTCAATCCCAGAAGACTTGTCCATTGTTTGAAGGTATCTTCGAAGTGCCCAAGAACTTGATAAATGGTCACTGGGAACAAGCTTGTCATCACGTCGTGTTCCAGAGCGTTCAATATCGATGGCGGGGAATATCCTTTTTTGAGTGATTTCACGGTCAAGGTATAAGTCACTGTTTCCTGTTCCCATAAATTCTTCAAGGATGACTTCTTCCATCTTCGAACCTGTACCTGTAAGGGCGGTGGCTAAGATGGTGATACTGCCTGCACCGACAGTATCTCTTGCTGCACCAAAAAACCGTTTCGGTTTTTGGAGAGCGTTAGCATCAACACCACCTGTGAGAATTTTTCCTGATGCGGGCGTAACTGTGTTATAAGCCCTTGCCAAGCGAGTAATTGAATCAAGCAGAATAACCACATCTTTCCCGTGCTCCACAAGTCGTTTGGCTTTCGATATAACGATCTCTGCTACTTGGATATGTCGAGTGGGTGGCTCATCAAACGTAGCGGCAATGACAGTTCCTTTCACGGTCCTTTCCATTTCTGTCACCTCTTCGGGACGTTCATCAATTAGAAGCACAATAAGGTGAGCATCGGGGTGATTATGACTAATAGAATCGGCCATTTGCTGCATTAGTACAGTTTTACCTGCTTTCGGAGGAGCAACAATCATCATTCTTTGACCAAACCCAAGTGGGCAAAAAATATCGAGAATCTTGGAAGTCACATCTTCAGTCGATCCATTGCCTCGTGCGAGGTTCATCCACCTCGTAGGGAATTGTGCTCTGAGATCCTTAAAAGAAACTTTTTGCATATTCTCTGCGGGAGTTACATGATTGACAAGCTCGATCTGTTGAAGCGCAAAATATCTCTCATCACCTTTCGGTGGTCTTATAAGACCCCTAATGGTATCTCCTGATTTAAGCTTAAAAGATTTAATCTGTCTTGGGGAGACGTAGATATCAGCTGCACCAGATAAAAAGGAGCATTTTTCACATCTTAAAAAGCCGTAGCCAATATTCTGCTCTGACATGATCTCTAGAACACCAGAGGAATGAAGATCCATGCCACGTTTGGAAAAAGATTTCATAAGCGCAAAAATTAACTCTTGCCTGCTTACTCTGTTCATGTTCTGTATATTATTAGCATGCGCCATTGTGTGAAGCTCTTTAAGTGTCTTCTGTCTGAGAATATCAGCATCGATTGACTTAATGGCCTCATTTGTCTTTGTTGTATCGGTAGGTTCGTTAGTCATGTTCATTTATAAATTTTTCCAATTCTGGTTTTGATATTTCCCCAACATGTGAGGCAGTAAGTTCGCCATTCTTAAATAGAAGCAATGTTGGAATTCCTCTGATTCCGTACTCAGCAGCAATTTCCCGGTTTTCATCCACATTAACCTTGGCAAACAAGACATTTGGGTTAGCTGTAGCGCAAGCTTCGAAAATAGGAAGAATTCTTTGGCAGGGTTGGCACCATGGTGCCCAAAAATCAAGCACAACATTTTGTGGGCTACCTAATACAATTTCTTTAAAATTGTCGTTGTTAATAGATATGACTTGAGACATAAAATACCCTGGGTTTAGACGTGAATATACAATAAAGGGAAAGAATATTAGATAATTGTAGTTGTAATATAGTCAAGATATCTGATTATGTCAAGCTTGCCTCTTCTTGCAGCGCCAGTTGAAGATATATTTCAGGTGCAAGCTCTTTTATAGGTTCATATACAAATGGCCGCTTCATAATTTGCGGGTGAGGTACTTTTAGCTGCGGATAGTCGATAACCTGACCCATAAACCAGAGTATATCAAGGTCAATGACTCTTGGTGACCATCTGGCATGAGGGCCTCTACCGAGTTTTTTCTCAACAGACTGAAGGTCGGATAACAGTGTCAGAGCAGTATTATTATAAGAGATGGATATCACCTGATTAAGATAAGGCATATCCCAGTCCTGCGGGGCATTCTCTGGTAAAAGTGCATCGGTCTCGACTACCTTTGAACAATGATGGATGGTGCTAAACTCCATAATCAGCCTTATCGCGTCAAGAAGGTTTTTCTCGCGATAACCCAAATTGGTTCCGACGCCGATAAGGATCATACCAAACTGTTAAGCTGATCAATTAATTTTTTCATCTGATCTTCACTCTTAAAAGGTAGCTTTACATAACCAGATTGACCATTGCTAGACATCTTAATTGATGACTTAGGAAAAGTAGCTTCTAAGGGGTTAGACGCACTTTTTTTGACTTTCTTTGGTTTTAAACGCGATTTTTCAATTACACTTTTAACATGTTTTTCAGTTGCCCTGACTGATAGGCGGTTGTCAATAATATGTTTGGCCGCTTTCGGCTGAAGAGGTTGGGCGAGTGACAGTAGTGCCCGTGCATGACCCATATCTAGACGATTGAGATAAACAAGGTCTCTAACTTCAGGATGAAGATTAAGAAGCCTAATGAGATTGGATACAGATGCCCGGGATTTGCCGACAATCCTTGAGACTGATAGGTGAGTGTGCTCGTAGCAATCAATTAATTTTGAGAGTGCTTCTGCTGCTTCGATTGGGTTGAGGGACTCCCTTTGCAAGTTTTCAACCACTGCAATCGCAAAACCGTCACTATCGTTTACTTCTTTAACGATGCACGGGATGCTATCTACTTCAGCAAGCTGGCAGGCTTGGAAACGTCTCTCTCCTGCAATAATTTCGTATTTATCAATGCCGATTGGGCGAACTAGAATGGGTTGTAATATCCCGTGTTCTTTGATTGAATTTGCCAGGTCCGCCAGATTCGCCTCTTCAATAGATTTTCTTGGCTGCAAGGTGCCACTGGCCTGAATACGATCTGTTGGGATAGTTACCAGGTGGGTACTATCCGAAGGAGTGTCTACTGCTGCCAATAATGCATCAACTCCCATTTCGTTGAGTGTTTTTCCAAGAGGTGAATTGTTCATAAATTACTCCAATAGGTGCTCATAGCTATCCATATTAATTTTTCTATCAATCTCGGCAGCCAGTGCCAGATAGGCTAAAGCACCTTGAGACCGCTTGTCATGATACATTGAGGGCTTCCCGTGGCTTGGGGCCTCAGCTAATTTTACATTTCTTGGAATTAAGGTTTTAAATACTCGGTCAGAGAAATGGGTTTCAAGTTCTTTGCTCACATGTTGAGTGAGTTTACTGCGACCATCAAACATTGTCCTTATAAGACCAAGAACCTGTAACGAAGGATTTAACTGCTTTCTCACCTGGTCAATGGTGCCAAGAAGTTTTGTGAGTCCCTCAAGAGCAAAAAACTCACATTGCACCGGTACAATTAGCTGATGTGCACACGCCTGGGCATTGAGAGTTAAATTATTGAGTGACGGGGGGCAGTCAAGCAAAATATAGTCATAATTCCTATGAACCGGCAGCAATGAATTTTTTAGGAAATATGCCTTTCTGGGGTGGTTCATCAGCTTCACATCACATTGTGTGAGGCTATAATTACCTGGAATAACATCATAGCCGTGGACAGTTTTTTGTATTACCTCGTCAAGGCTTGCTGACTCTTCAAACAAATGTAAACACGTTTTGAGTGAGTCAGATATGCCTGATCCGCTGGTTGCGTTTCCTTGTGGATCAAGGTCGACTAGCAGAACACGTTTATGCATTGCTGCAAGGCTGGATGCAACATTTATTGCAGTAGTTGTTTTGCCAACACCACCTTTTTGGTTAGTGACTGAAATAATATGTGCCATTCGAATATCCTTCACTGATACTACTCTAACGAAAATTCTGGGATTGCGCCAGTGTTTTGGTAAAGTAGCATGAGTGAGCGGTCGATTTTCAAATCCGGGATATTTAGCTCTATCTGTTTGTGGAGCCAATTAGAGTGATTGAGTGGTTTATGCCACATTTTTGATCTCATCATGGCGATTATCAGATCATCATGGTGATGATTTTTTGTGATTCTAAGAAACATATCCGGGTCACTGACCGCGCGAGTTACCAATAAGTCAGGTTTTACTTGATCGAAGTCCTCAATTCGGCAGTGATGCAACGAAATATCTAAATTAAGCTCATATTTGACTTCTTCTAGAAAAGTAATGCGTTTTAAGCTTGCATCAACAAGGTGCCAATGCACTGCTGGCATCATAATGGCTAATATCACTCCTGGAATGCCAGCACCGGTTCCAACATCAATGGCGTCTTTTACATCAAGTTGACTCAGGTAGGGATAAATCACAGCCGTATCGATCACATTTCTTATGATAAAATCAGATTTATCCACAATGCGTGTGAGATTATGCGTCTTATTCCAATCTAAAATAAGCGTATAGTAACGATCGACTAATTTAATTTGCTCAACTGAGAGGTATGAGTTAATCATGTTTACCTATTTTGATAAGCCAACTATTACACTGCCCTTGTTTTGCAGATTTAAGTACTTGCCAGTTTTCGGGGAAAGCGGGTCGTTTGCGGGACTCAAAATATAGCATTGCACCATCAAATGAAACATCAAGCCATCTGATAAGGTTTCTCATTTCTTTGAGGTTATATGGTGGGTCGCAAAATATAATTTCTGGTTTTCGGCTTAAAGTTAACGTGGATGGAATTGTTTCTCGCAGAACAAGGAAGTTTTCATTTGGGCATCTAAAGTTATCAAGATTCTCGGCAATCATATTACAAATTGAGACGTTTATATCCACAAAAGTGCAATGTTTTGCGCCGCGAGATAACGCCTCAATGCCAAGAATCCCTGATCCAGAAAACAAATCAATACAGGCCTTATCCTTAACCTCGAACTGAATCCAATTAAATAGTCGCTCACGCATAATGCTTGGTGTCGGTCTAATATTTTCGTGCCGCCAGTGGACATTTCTCCCGCGATACTTGCCTGCAATTACTCGAATTTTAGATAACATGGTTTGTTTTGGATACGATTTAAAGTAATATAAACTATTTATTGAGAGGCGTCATCAGGTGTTTGGCAAGTTAAAGTCATATTGGACTGGAAAATCAGAGTCTAAGTCAGTTCAGCCGGATGGATTTTTATCAAAATTCATTCGTCGGTTAAGGGGGCAGGTCCTTGATCAATCTTCAAAGAAATTGGCGGAAGAGTTTCTAATCAAGGCAGATGTGGGATCTATTGTTACTGAACAAATTATTACTGAGGTTGAAAAAAAACATTACGATAAAAAAGTACTCGAGGGTTTAAGAGATGTTTTAACATCGATGTTAAGACCTTACGAGGTAGATAAGATTGAGCTAAATGATAATCATACTACCGCAATAATTATCATTGGAATTAATGGAGCGGGCAAGACAACAACAATTGCAAAGCTTGCACATTACTTTAAGGAGAAAGGAAAAAAAGTAAGCTTGGCGGCAGGAGATACTTTCCGGGCTGCAGCAATAGATCAGCTAGGCCAGTGGGCCAGTACACTCAATGTGGATATGGTGAGTCAGAAGCAAGGTGCTGATAGTGCATCAGTTATTTATGACGCATATGCCTCCTGCCGGGCGAAAAATGCCGATATCTTGATTGCAGACACCGCCGGAAGAGTTCATACTAAAGTGACTTTATTAAAAGAGCTTGAAAAAATCGTTAGAGTTCTGAAAAAGCAAAGTGAACAAGCACCTGAGCATATTTGGTTAGTGCTCGATGGTACAATTGGCCAAAGCAGTATTGATCAGGCAAGAGTGTTTGCTGAGCATTTTCCGGTGACGGGTTTAATTCTTACAAAGCTTGATAGTTCTGCAAAAGGCGGAAGTATTCTATCGATTTGTCAATCGCTTAAGTTGCCAATTATAGCTATTGGTACAGGCGAAAAAGTAGAGGATTTCGCTCGCTTTAAGGCAGACAATTATGTTGATCAGTTACTGGAGTGGACAGATGATTCTGAATGATTTATCGGTGAATGCTTGTCAGCCGATTACATATACTGGTGATGGCAGGTTGATTTTAACTCGATCACAATATCTTGCTTTAAAAAACTTCCTTCAGTTAGGGGGTAAGATTGATGGTGGCAAAATGAGTGTTGACAAGGTTGTCTACAGCGTGGGTAATCAATTTTTTAATCATTGTCCTCGAAAAGTTACATGGGTTGGTAATAATTCATATTGGGTGTTGAACATGAGTGCAAAAGACCAACTTAGATATGCCTTACAGATAGGTGGCTATAGTCTTTATGATTTTAATTCCAAACTTAAATATTTCTCAACAATGACCGGCTTTTCTCGGTGGAATTGTAACGTTGAGGAACTGGTTACTCATGAGAGAGAGCTATTGTCTTTTTTCAGAGCCTTATTATTCAAGCCAAAAGGGGTGGTGCTTGATAATGTGGATTGCAATAGCCAACAAATAAGAGCACTTATTGAGGATATTGAAAGTGTTGGTGTTGTCTCTATTCCTTTGGAGGTGTGTGTATGATGCGTTCTATCAATTCACTGATGCTTCTTGCTAAAGCTGGAAGACTTATATTGGGCTTTGGCATATTGATTAGTATACTAATTTGCACACAACAGCAGTCTTTTTCGTTCACGTATCAATATTTCAAAGCCAATGAGGCGCTTGGTGCAAAAGTTTTCCTGCAGTCCAAATCTCCGGCGGCAAGTGTTGAGTCTTTCGCTGAATATCTAAGAGGCTTGCAGTTTATTAAATCTGTTAATATCATTTCAGCCGAGCAAGGTGCAAAATATCTAAAAGACGAGATTATAAAAACAGACAAGCCCATTGATTCTGAAGGGATACCAATTCGAGTTGACTTAACTTTTAAGGGTGAATTAAAGCCTAAGGTGCAAAGAGAGTTTGAGCAAAATTTAAAAATGTTTAATTTTGTTGAGCTAATGCTTATTGATGCATCGACTGATCAGAGCCAGATCATGCATTTGCTCTGGGTTTTAAATATTTGTGCGGTACTTGGGTTTTTCCTACTGATGAATAGAATCTATCAAAATGACTCAGTTTCTGAGCCTCTGCTGCAAGAGTGGTTAGTTCAGATGGAGCTTGGTTTTAGCTCAAGGGCCATCGCCTTCAATTATGCTGCTGCGCTCACTTTTTTAGGCTGTCTTATGCTTTTAGTTATATTTTTAGGGCTATTGCCAATCAGTCGTTATCTTGAGCTTGGCGAGCTGCCTGCTTTAGCAGGTTTTGCCCCGTTGATTATTAGTGGTTTTTGGTATGCTCGATTATTTGCTAAGTTGGACAAAATGGCAAAGGTAGTATATAATTGATCCGATAATTACGTAGAAAGTATGGTCAACGCTTTAGTTCACTACCAAAATCTTCCCGCAAGCGGCCTCAGCTCTTATTTGGCTTGGGTTGCAGAGCAACCTGTATTATCTCATGATGATGAGATCGAGCTTGCCAATCGAATGCTGCATAACCAGGATGTTGATGCAGTAAAGCAGCTTATATTGTCCAATCTTCGCCATGTTGTGTATATCGCTCGTCAATATAAAGGATACGGGCTGCCTGTGTCTGACCTGATTCAAGAGGGCAATGTTGGATTAATCAAAGCAGTAAAACGTTTTGATCCGGCGCAAGGGGTCCGATTAGTAACATACGCTATTTACTGGATTAAGTCTGAGATTCACGAATTTGTTTTAAGAAATTGGTCGATTGTTAAGGTTGCAACTACTAAGGTACAAAGAATGTTGTTTTTTAAGTTGCGTTCTTTACTGAATTTTGACACAGCTATCTCCGACAAAGATGCAAAAGCGATTGCAGATTCCTTGGGAGTAACCAAGCAAGATATTATTGATATGCAAAAGCGACTACAATATGATCACAGTATTGATTACTCTCCAGACGATTCCCATGCGATTGATTTATCCGATAGGATTCCTGCATTAACGTCAAATGAGACAGAAGCGATCGAAGCCAATGCAGATGCTCAGACAATTCATAACAGTCTATTTGAGGCACTTTCTCAATTACCGGACCGGCTTGCAGAAGTAATTCGGTTAAGATTTCTAAATGACGAGAAAACAACATTGCAAGTGATTGCTAAGAAGCTAGGAGTTTCTATCGAAAGGGTGAGGCAGCTAGAGACTCAAGCAATACAATTCCTTCGTCAAAAGATGCCTGCCGAATAATAAAACTTCTAATTCAACTAGAAATCCTTCCATAAAACCATTTAGCTTTCTCGTCGAGTATTTTCCGCACATGTCAGTCAACAAATTGTTAATGGTTGGGTAAATCAATAGATTCATTTAGTGAAGCGTTTGCATTTTATAAGTATCACTTATATTCTGATATGTATTCACAACACGGTAGGAATTATGCGAATTGGACTTTTATCTATTTCATTGGCAGGTCTTGTATTTGGGGCCGAGAACTCAATCAATCAGCTCGGTACAGAACAAAAACAGCAAGTAGAGTCGATCACCAAAGATGTAATTCTGAATAACCCTGAGATCATTATCAAATCACTGCAAGACTATGATCAGAAAAGAGCAGAGTCAGCACTAGATAAGAGGGTGCAGCTTGCGCTGGCAAATAAAGATCAGTTATTCGCATCAGCAGACGATCCTTTTGAAGGAGATATAAATGGGAAAACGATAATTGCAGAGTTTCTAGATTACCAATGTGGTTACTGCAAAAGAATGCACGGGGTGATACAGAGTTTCCTGAATAAGAATCCTAAGGGATATAAGGTGGTGTATAAAGTGATACCTGTTCTGGGTGAGCGTTCAAAACAAGCTGCTATAACCTCCATGTCGGGTGTAAAAATTGGAAAATTCAAAGAGCTTCATACTCAACTTATGGAAAGTGGTAGAATCACCGATGAGCATATTGCTAAGATTGCAAAAGATAATGAGTTGACAGAAGACTTAAAAAGGATGGGTGAGTTACAGTTAGCAAAAAATATCAATTTGATGGATAGGTTGGGAGTAGAGTCAACTCCGGTAATGTATATATCAAAGCCAAATGGTACAATTAAAATAATTCCAGGATATGTAGATTACGATGATTTTGATGCGGCTGTAAAAGAGTAAAACGAGTTAGCAGGATTTGTGAGTACTTTTTTGGTACTCCTTCTTGCCCATTTCTTTGAGTGCAGATTTGATGGCAAATTTATCCCTTAACTTAGCATTGCTTTTGGATATGTCTTTTCCTTTAGCTGTTTTCAGTGATTTTGAAGACAAATAGGATACATTTTTCGCCACAAGAATTTTAGCCTTCTTGACACTCAAAGGCTTTGTTTTCTTGATAAGAATTTTTACCAGGCTGGCATATTTTTTGGCCGCCTTGAACATCTTTGTCTTTCGCTTAACTTTGTGTGTTTGTTTATTACGCTTTTTGGTGTTAAGAAATTTATTATGCTGCAGATCAATCATCAACTTGAGGTACAGATCATATAACTTCCCAAGCTGCATTTTTAGCTTGTAGAGTTGTGCTTTTGTCAGACGTTGAAATTGGAGAGCGGATATATTTAATTCGCGTGCTAATTCTTGGACAAAATACAATAATTGGGATGAAGACACACCGCTTGCAACGTACAAGTTGATGCCTGCTATAATGGTGTCAAAACCAAGATACACTAAAAATCCTTCTTTAAAGTATTAATAATATTTATAGTACATTATTTTTTAATTCTTTACAAATATCTCGGCTCAGCTATTATAAACATTACTCGGGGTTAAAAATGTTTAGGTTTGACTTTTTCAATAGAAACCAGCTGGCCAGTCCACTGCCCAACTTATGGGACTTTCTTGCGTTTTTTGTAATCGGCATTTTAATGATTATGATTGCCAAAGGCTTTACGCAATTATCAGGGCCTGCCGTCGCACTAGGTAAGAAATCTATCTCACTGGATGTAAATCACCTGCCTTATTACGCTGGACGAAGTGTTTTTAGGATGTTTGCTGCAATTTCATTGGCAATCTTAATCACATTTTTACTCGGCGCGTTGGCGGCAAAAAGCCGTTTTGCAGAGCGAATTATCATTCCGGTGATTGATGTTTTGCAGTCAATACCAGTGCTAGCTTTTCTTCAAATTTCAGTATTTTTATCAGTGCAAATATTCCCTCACAAAGTTCTGGGCATTGAGCTTGCTGCAATAATTGCTGTGTTTGTTGCTCAGGCATGGAACATGATTCTTTCATTCTACCAAAGTGTAAAAAGCGTTCCATATGAATATTACGAAATGGCAAAAGTGCTAAGGCTGACAAACTGGAAGGTATTTTGGAAAATAGAAGTGCCTTCGGCACGGCCTGGTCTCATTTTTAATGCGATGCTTTCTCTATCAGCCAGTTGGTTTGCTGTTGTAGAAGCAGAGGTTATTCAGGTTCACCAGAACAAGGTCTATCTGCCTGGAATTGGCTCTTATATAAAAGTCGCCCAGGATCAAGGCAATTTATGGGCAATTTTCTATGCAATGATGACCATGCTGATTGTTATTGTCGTGTATGATCAAATTATATTTAGACCCATGCAGGCATGGGTTGCCAGATACGAAAATACTGTAGACGATAGCGCACATCATTGGATACTAAGTTTTCTCTCCAAAACAGCTTGGGTAAGGAAAATCAGCATGCCTACGGTTTTTCGAAAGTATATTTCATATTTCATACAAATAGTTAGTACAGCAATTATATTTTATGGTAGCTATCATGTTCTTTTATTTTTAACGACATTAACTATGCCTGAATTACCATTTAAACATATCGATAACTGGTGGCTTGGCACAGATAAAATCATTATCCTTTTCAAGCTTGGTCTGATTAGCGCGTGCCGAATTTTATTGGTTTTAATCCTTTGTCTCTTGATCTGGGTGCCTATTGGGGTCTACATAGGAAAAAATCATCGGCTTGCAAAATGGATGCAGCCGATTATACAGGTTCTAGCTGCTTTCCCGCCCAATGTGCTTTATCCCATGATGATGTACATTATTATAAGCTATCAGCTAAATATTGAGATTTGGGTTTTCCCACTTATTATGTTCGCAGCTCAGTGGTATATTTTATTTAATACCATCGCAGGCATGATGGTTATTCCAAGAGAATATATACTAGTTGCAAAATCATTACATTGCTCTCAGATACTAATTTGGCAAAAAGTTTACCTACCGGCTATCATGCCTTACCTTGTTACTGGATTGATGACCGCAGCAGGTGCCGCGTGGAATGCGACTATTATGGCAGAGCTATTTTCTTGGGATGGGCATACCGTCGCCGCAAGTGGTTTAGGGGCGTATATGAAGCAAGCGAGCGAGCTTGGGAATTCATTAGAGGTAGCATGGTCAGTGATAATTATGGGATTTTTGGTAATGATGATAAATGTTTTTGTCTGGCAGCCATTATACCAAATAGCAACGCATCGGTTTATGAGCAAGGAGTGATCAGTGAGTGATATTATAATATCGGTCCAGAATATATCTAAGGTATTCCCAAAGCCCGCATCGCAGGATATTAGTGTATTAGATAATATTGATCTATCTTTACGAGAGTCAGAGATAGTATGTTTACTTGGAACCTCAGGCTCAGGTAAATCCACTTTGCTTAGAATCATGTCTGGGCTGATAAAACCCTCATCAGGTATCGTCTCCTGGTATGGGCAGCCTATTAAGGGCCCAATACCTGGGGTCAGTATGGTCTTTCAAAACTTTGCATTGCTACCTTGGTTAACTGTTCTTGAAAATGTAGAGTTAGGCCTTGAGGCGAACAATATTCCGCCAGATCAAAGAAGGAAAAGAGCACTTGCGGCGATTGATATTGTCGGGATGGATGGATTTGAATCGGCATACCCAAAGGAACTCTCTGGTGGTATGTGTCAGCGGGTTGGGTTTGCCAGAGCAATCGTTGTTGAGCCGGATGTTTTATTTATGGATGAGCCGTTTTCTGCGCTAGATGTATTAACGGCAGAAAACTTAAGAAATGACTTGATTGATCTATGGGTTGCAAAAAAAACAAAATTGAAGGCAATTCTTATGGTAACGCATAATATTTATGAAGCAGCGTATATGGCAGATAGAATTTTAATCTTCGGAACAAACCCAGGCAGAATTATGGCAGATTTAAAAGTTGATATGCCATATGATAGAAACCCTGATCAGTCTAAATTTACGGAACTTGTTGACTCTATCTATCACCACATAACGCAGGCTAGTGATTCATTTAGCCGAATTGGCGGAAGGCTAAAACCTGTTGATATACACTTTAGGTTGCCGGAAGTGGAAATATCCACGTTGATTGGTCTGGTTGAGACTTTGCATTCGGAAGCGCCAACACATCAAACAGAAATTTCTGATTTAGCTCAAGAATTGCACTTGGATCTTGACGATCTTCTACCAATCATTGACTCATTACAGTTGCTGCGCTTTGCTCAATTAAGATCGGGGCGAGTAGAGTTAACATTTGCAGGAAAAATGTTTGCTGAGGCATCACTGCTTGATCAGAAGCAAATTTTTGCAAGACAATTACTCGATTATCTTCCGATCGTAAAACATATCCATAAACGTCTGAATATGAAAGCTGGGCACTCGATTCATCAGTCAGAAATCTTGATGTTGTTAAGACAAAAGCTCTCTGATACGGCCAGTGAAGATGTACTAAAAACAGTAATCGAATGGTCGCGATACGCAGAGGTATTTGCATTTGACGTTAATTCAGGTCATCTCAGCTTGGATAATCCTGGCGAAGTTTCCGAGACTGACGCAGGAACCAAATAATAAATAACCACGAGATTGCTAGCAACAAAAGCAGCATCTCGACTTGATTGACCATCGTGCTTGTTGAAATTAAAATCAACAAAAGGTAAGTGATTCTTTTTATTAGAAAAGAGGTGCTTATTGCAGTTGCGCGATATACGGCAGCGATTTCGGCATTAATAATTTCGATAACGGGAGCCAATAAACTGGCATACATAAACCCTAATATAAATGTGCCAACGGTGAAGAGAATTTGAAACACGTCCATACTTGAAACGTCTTGGTAAGGCAATAATCCGAATTGGCTAACAATAATCAGAAGTAAGCTTAATGTTAGGATGAGAATATTACTTATACATAACCATCTTGTAACTCGTACAATATTGAATAGCTCATGGTAGTGATAGATAAGTATCGATGATAAGCATCCAATAATATAAGTTGACGAGAATAGTAGGTAGGTCATGATGTTTTCAGAGAAGCTTTTGAGATACATTAGGTTCATTAAACAGTGTGATATACCAACAGTAATCGCTGATCCAATTAAGGCAAAAACAAGGGCACGGTTTGACAAAATTTGGTGAAATGTTGCGCTAATATGATCAATAAAATTGACAGAGTAACGGTTTCTGAATCGTGGATTCATTCGCATGGGTACGTAGGAGGGCAGATATAACAGTAGGAGGATACACAAAACATTTGGTACAATAAATAATAAACCATCGCTATAGGATGTTTGTACAGAATAATACAAAAGATGGATATCCCAGTTTGAAAGCCAATTGGCGTATAAGAAACTTAATGTCCATACAATAAAATGGATCGCCTGTAAGATTGATTCATAGGCTAGGTATCGATGTAACACTCGATAATTTAGACAAATTTCGTATAAATAGGCAGATGCAGTTCCGGTAAAGCAGCATGAAGCTAATACAAACCAACATAAAATGTAGACAGGTGGGAGGTTGGTGTTCAGAAAATAAACAGATGCAAACAGATTGATAAGACAGCCTAGGATTAAAATTTTCTTCCTGCTAAAAATATCTGCTAAATATCCGCTTGGTAGCTCAAAAATTGTTTGAAATGCATAGGATAGAAATAGGATCTGAAATTGACTCATACTTGAAGTTGACTCACCAAGTACTGTCATAACGTAGAGTGGAAATGAGCTGCTCATCAAAAATATACTTAAGAACAAGCATATAATAGTCGGAAAATATCGCTCCTCTTTATTCCTCATGCATAATCACTTTAATATTACAAAAATTAATTAGTCCGCTCACACCAAGCTCACGACCATATCCACTGTCTTTCACGCCACCAAAGGGCATTTCCGGGGTGGATCTTACGCAGCGGTTGATTCCACACATTCCGGTATCAATATTTAGCCGGGCAATATTTTCAGCCTCCCCAATATCATCCATAAAAATACCAGCGCCAAGCCCATAGCCTGATTGATTGATTAACTTAATCGCTGACTCTTGATCTTTCGTTTCATAAAGACAGAAAACGGGGCCAAATATTTCCTCGTCTAAATTAATATTGCCGGGAATCTCAAGAACGGTAACCGGGAAAAAATAACCTTCTTTTGGTATTTCGCCTTGGAATGCAATCTTAGCACCCAGTTTCTCAAGTTTTTTAATCTGTTGATGGAGCTTTTTTACCAAATCTTCTCTTGCAATAGGCCCAACTTGGGTGGCTTCCTCAAGAGGGTTGCCAACCTTAGTTTTGGCCAGCTGGGTCAGTATTGTCTCGCGAAACTCTTTGTATATATTTTTATTTATGATAAAACGCTTTGGGCTTATACATGATTGACCACTATTCTCAAGGCGAGCCTCACATAATGTTTTACAAACGCTCTCGATATCTTTTATATCATCATGAATATAGTAGCCATCATTGCCACCTAACTCTAAAATACAGGGTTTTAGAACTTCTGCAGCAGTTTTTGCAACTGCGATTCCCGCCTCTTTGCCGCCTGTCAGGGAAATGCCCTTTACTAAGGGGTTTCTAATTATATCGTGGACTTGCTGGTTACTACAGCAGACAACTTCAACAATATGGTCAGTGAGACCTGTGAACTTCATCAGGTCTTTGATTGCCAATGCGCAGCCCGTAACATTTTCAGAATGTTTTATGAGGCATACATTTCCTGATAGTATAGTCGGGATTAAAAATCGAAAAACTTGCCAAAAAGGATAATTCCATGGCATAACCCCAAAAATGACCCCCGTTGGTTGATATGTGAGTTGATATTGATCCAGTGACTCGTCGACTAGGACTTCAGTAGTAATATCCATATAGTACTCACACATATTGATGCATTTATCAATTTCTTTACGTGCTTGAGATATGGGTTTTCCCATTTCAGTCGCAATAAGTCTCGCCAGTGCATCTTTTTGAGTGAGCAGTATATCAACCAATGACTCAATATAACTTATTCTTGCCTCAGGCGGCTTAATTCGCCATAAAGAGTATGCTGCCTGCATGTTTTGAATGGTTTGTCTTATCGACTCATCGTTATTAAAGCGATAAGAACTGATCTTCAGTTCGTAATAGGGGTTATAGGTAACAATATCAGCCATTCCATGCTCTTAGATGTATACATATATATTAGACTAAAAAAAGCATTTAAACCAAGAGATGTCTATATTCATTGGCTTTTTCTTTGATTTTATCAGGATTTCCGACCAAATCCTTTCCAATGATCACAAGGTTTGCTCCTGACTGTCTAACTTTATTGGCCATGCTTAATGTAACACCGCCATCGACACCAAGAACAAACTTACAGTCGTGGGTCTGTTTGTATTGCGAGAGTTGACTGAGTATTTCAAGTTGTGAGGTGATAAAACTTTGACCCCCAAAGCCTGGCTCTACACTCATAACAAGAACAATATCTAGTTGCTCGGTCAGTTCAAAGAATGGTTCAGGGATTGGGCCGGGCTTTATCGCAAGCCCTAGCTTGATATCTTTAGGAATTTGGTCAAGCCAATATTGAATATTATCAGCCGCTTCATAGTGCAGTATAATAGAATCAGTCCCTGCATCTACAAAAGACTGAATCATATTCTCATTCGGAAAGGTCATTAAATGAGTGTCGATTGTAAAATGGGGATAATGAGTTTTGATCTGCTTTAGCAGTGCGGGTCCAAATGATAGATTGGGGACAAAATGCCCATCCATTACATCATAATGTAAACGATTGACATTGGCCGCGGTCAAGCTATCGAGCGTGGGCTTTAAATTTAATAGAGAAGCACTAAGTATAGAGCCAGAAATCATAGTGGTCATTTCGAGTTCCTCAAGTATTGAGAGATGGTGTCATAAGCTTTTTTGATTTTGATTACTTTATCAGCAGCAATATCCCTTTGACTTTGAGATGCATCCGGGGGGAGTCTATCGGGGTGATATTGCCCCAATAGTTTGCGATAATTCTTTTTAATCTTATCAATTGAATCACTGGATTGTGTGCCTAAAGTGGCATGTGCATCAGATAATATAGAGCTATCTTGGCTTTCAACATACTCTCTTGTATTAAGTTCAAGAAGATCGGCAGCTCTTGTTAGCAGCGATTTTTGTGTTTGAGAAAAACTCCCTTGCTGGGCAAGTTCGAGCATCCATTTGAAGAGAAGTTGTCTTGTACTAAACGAGCGCATTGTTGCAAGTCTTATCTCATTACATGCCTCATCAAAATCAAAATGAGCGTCCTTACCTCTTCTAAAAGAATGAATTGCCTGCGTTCTTTCATAATTAATAAGAGACAATGACTTGATGATTTTTTCAGTCTTCGCAATTTCAGCAGAGCTTACATTACCATCGGATTTTGCAATATGACCTAAGATGCCAAAAAAAGGAATAATGGGTATATTGATTCTAAATGAGTGGTGGTACTGCTGATGGAAGTCATAAAACCTACCGTATGCATTATTTTGATGGTTCGCTTTGAATTTCTTTCTCAAACCCTCATCAAAGGATTGGCCAATTTTAAATCCAAGATATCCCAGAATAAGTGCGACAATCGCGCCAAATTTTATGCCCAAACTAATTCCAAATATTAGTCCGATAATTTTACCCATTGAAATGCTCATGAAATAACGGATGATCTTTATGAAAAGATTCTATTATAAAACATTTTAAGTCCGGGAACGTTAAGTATGACTGTCTTGAAACAAATAAACTGCTTGCAATTTTAGTTAAACTGCTATGATCAGAAAACAACTCATTACAAAATTTAAAGTCTGAGCGCTGAACATTTTTCCGAGAGAAAAGGATGTTGCCAATTAGTTGGTCACGATCATTGAGGATCTGGGTTAAAATTTGCTCAGTGGTTTGAATATATAAATTGGAGGCCATAAAAAGAACATTATCCACCATAATAATGCTTTTGCGTACAAGCGTATCTGGGGCATCAAATGCCGGCAGATTGATAGTGACATGAGAAGTATTGGTAACCATCTGGGAAATAACATCTAATTCTACTTTTAAATCCAAGGCGTTTAGTTTTTTGGTGGTAGAGCCTGAATCTATGAGCCATTTTTTCAAACGGGTAGAAATTTTTAAGTCTGATACAGGGATGAAAGGGGCCCATTGATACATGTAAACAACTGATATATAGTACTCATAGTAAATCATTTCAACCTTGTGATGTAAAGACAATGCAATTAAAAGATGTGCTTCAAATTTCAAGACTAGATAAGCCAAGAGGGGTCATTTTATTGTTTTGGCCAACACTGGGCGCATTGTTGATTACATCGAACGGCTATCCTGAAACAGGGTACTTATTATTGTTTAGTTTGGGGGTCATTTTAACGCGTTCTTTGGGTTGTGTAATTAATGATATTGCCGATCGTGACATTGATCAATCGGTTCAGCGTACCAAAGATCGTCCTCTGGCAACAGGGGCAATAAGTGTTAATCAAGCCAGTCTAGTATTTATGACTTTTCTTGTTTTTGCTGCGGCTTGTTGGCTATATTTGAATATCTATGCAAAAGCAGCTGCAGTAATGGCATTGGTCCTTGCTGTGCTATATCCATTTACCAAACGGTTTTTTTTTGTCCTCAGTTGATTCTTGCCTTCGCATTCTCTTCATCTGTTTGGGTTGTATATTATCAAATAGCTAATGAGCAAGTATTTTATGATATAGCTCTACTTTTCTTGCTAAATACTATATGGACGCTGCTTTATGACACGCAATATGCAATGGCTGACTTCGAAGATGATTTAAAACTGCCGATTAATACATCGGTTAAGGCGCTTGGCGGTTGGATCATGCCATTTAACGCTCTTTTGATGAGCGTGTTAAGTGCGGGGGCGGTCTTTGTTTCATATTTCTGGGGAGGGATTACTTGGGTTGCGCTTATCGTTACATTAATACTCTTTATTTGGCAGTATCGTATGCTCTGCCAAAAGGCGTGGGAAAAAAATGCAATTAATGTGTTTTTATCTCATATTTATATCGGCGGAATCTGGTGCTTTGCGATTGCAATGCACCTTAATTAATTTAGGAGAGAAATGAAGTATCAATGTTTAATTTGTGGTTGGATATACGATGAAGAGGAAGGCTACGAGGAAGATGGCATCATGCCTGGGACCAAATGGGAAGATGTTCCTTTTGACTGGTGTTGTCCTGAGTGTGCTGCAATGAAAGATGATTTTGAGATGATTGAGGTATGAGTGCGCGATTAGGCCATTCTGTGATAATACCGGGAGAGGTGGGTGATATTGAAGCATGCTTGCATGCAGTAGAGGGCTCCAAGGCACTGGCAGTGGTTTGCCATCCACATCCACTTCATCAAGGAACCATGAATAATAAAGTTGTTATGGCCCTCACATATGCCATGTTACAAGCTGGTATTTCCGTAATACGTTTTAATTACCGCGGTGTTGGAAAGAGTGCGGGTCAGTATGGAAATATTTTTGGAGAGGTAAATGATGCACAAACGGTAGGCAGCTGGGCCAGTGCTCATCTTGGGGTGCCGATCAGTCACTGGGCGGGATTTTCCTTTGGGTCTTTTGTCGCTGCCAAACAGGTAACCTCAGGCCAGCAGCTTATTATGGTTGCTCCTGCTGTCAAAAATATGCCTTTCGAGCAGTTAACCTCACATTCAAATACGCTTGTGATTATGGCAACGGATGATGAAGTCGTGAGCTATAGTGACGTTAAAGATTATCTACAGTCTGGTTACACTGGAGATCAGATTATTTTAAATAAAGGAGGGCACTTTTTTCATGGCAGAACGGTGCATGTAAGGGAACTAGTCTGTGCGTGGTTATGCAATAGTGCTGGATGATATCTGACTAATGATCCCTTGAAACTTTTCATAACTGAGAGGCTTGGTTATAAAACCGGTGGTTGCAGATACAAAGTCTGCGTCGTTTGAATCGGGATATCTGACATGAGCAGAGAGTGCGTATATAGGAGTCAGTTTGTGATGACAAAAACTTCTTATTTCTGATGCGACCTTAAATCCATCGATATCAGGTAAGCCAATGTCCACCAATATTAAGTCAAACGTACTGTCCTTGCATAGATCCAAAGCCGTCTCTCCGGTGTGAGCTATCTTTGTGGCAACTCCATCTAACATCACACGTTTGATTATCAACTCAGCGATTTTGATTGCAATGGGATCATCTTCAATGATTAAAATCTTCATAGCAAAACCCTTCCTAATTTCATACTAATACAAGATCTACGATAAGTCCATAACGTATTTTTATGCCAATGTGGTGGTTTTGGTGAGAATATTTCGCGGCTGCAACAAAAACATATTCCCTGCCAATACATGGTTGATATTGGTCACGAGAATTCTTATAATGCATTGAAAATAATTTGGTTATTATATGTTTTTCACATCTGAATCAGTTTCTCCCGGACATCCTGATAAAATAGCAGATCAAATCTCTGATGCAATTTTAGATCAGGCGATAAGCCAGGATCCCAAGGCACGTGTAGCTGTTGAGTGTATGGTGAAGGAGGGATTAATTATTTTAGCTGGTGAGATGACAACCTCTAGCTGGGTAGATCCACAAGAAGTTGCGCGTTCAGTCATAAAAGATATTGGGTATGTAGATCCGCAGATGGGATTTGACTACAGGGCATGTGGTGTTCTATCGGTCATATCACAGCAATCCAATGACATTGCTTCGGGAATTAAATATCAAAAATCCACCCACAGCATTGGGGCAGGAGATCAGGGTTTAATGTTTGGTTACGCCTGTAATCAGACGGAGCAAATGATGCCGGCACCAATACTATATTCACACCAATTGATGATGAAATACCATGGCCTTAGGAAGGATAATCCACTTCTATGGCCGGATGCTAAGTGTCAAGTAACCGTGGAATATGACTCAGATCGTGCGTTAAGAATAAGCGATATTGTTTTTTCTGCACAGCATGCGGCAGAGTATAAGCTATCTGAACTTCGAGACTACATAAAAAACCAAATAATCTTGCCTAGTTTTTCACCGTCATTAATCAAAGATGCTCGAATGTTAATCAACCCAGCTGGACAATTTGTTCAAGGCGGCCCACAAGTTGATTGTGGTCTGACAGGTCGAAAGATTATCGTTGACTCCTATGGTGGCTACGCAAGGCATGGCGGAGGCTGCTTTTCGGGAAAAGACCCGTCAAAAGTCGACAGATCTGCCGCATACTTGGCTAGGTTTATTGCAAAAAATATTGTCGCAGCAAAGCTGGCTAATGAGTGTGAAGTTCAGTTGTCATATGCAATTGGCCACGCCCAGCCGATCTCAATCTATGTCAATACCTTTGGGACTGGAGTTCGTCCAGAGAAAGAACTTGAAAAAATTATTGCTGATAAAATTGATTTGACGCCATCTGGAATAATTAATCGTTTTGATCTTAACCGGCCTATCTATCAGAAAACAGCCACTTTTGGACATTTCGGACGTGAGGGGTTTCCGTGGGAAAAGATTGAGGAGGGCATATTTGAATAAAGGCAACCCATGGCATTAAAAATAACAAATGAATGTATAAACTGCGATGTGTGCGAACCGGTTTGCCCCAATACTGCCATTTTCCAGGGGGAAGAAATATTCGAAATAAACCCAGATCGTTGTACAGAATGTGTAGGCCATTTTGATGTTCCTCAATGCGTTGAGGTATGCCCAGTTGATTGCATTCCTGTAGACTCTGATCATATTGAGACAAGCTCGCAACTGATGGAAAAATATAAAAAATTGCAGAAAATGACATAGCCTTCGACTACTATTTCTGTTATTATTACAGCATAAATGGAGGTTTGTATGGGGTTTTTCCAAATCAGTTTTTTTCAAGGGTTTTTAATTGCACTTTTTCTAACACATATCACTATTATCAATGTGACAGTTTTTTTACACCGGTCACAGACTCATAGAGCACTTGATTTACATCCTGCACTGAGTCATTTTTTCAGATTTTGGCAGTGGCTTACCACAAGCATGTCAACCAAAGAATGGGTGGCAGTTCACCGAAAACATCATGCTTGTGTTGAAACAGAAGAAGATCCACATAGCCCTCAAATTTTGGGTTTAAACCGTATCCTTTGGATGGGTGTGATGGAATATGTTAAGGCGGCAACAACACAGGAAGTGTGTGATAAATATGGCCATGGGACGCCAGATGATTGGCTTGAAAGAAACGTATACATGCGCTTTAGAATGGGTGGCCTTGTTTTAATGTTACTGTTCGATGTTGCTATGTTTGGCGTTGTAGGACTTATGATTTGGGGCATTCAAATGGCCTGGATTCCATTTTTTGCTGCAGGGGTCATCAATGGGGTAGGACACTACTATGGTTACCGCAACTACAACTCACCTGACGCCAGTAGAAATATAATCCCTTGGGGGATATTAATTGGTGGAGAGGAGCTACATAATAACCACCATGCTTATCCAACATCTGCAAAACTATCCTCAAAATGGTACGAATTCGATTTGGGATATTTCTATATTAGAATATTTGAATGTCTTGGGTTGGCAAAAGTCCTAAGGAAAATGCCATCCATTGATTTGGTAAATACAATGAAGACACTTGAGGATCGGGTGGCATACATCAAAAAATCTCGATTGATTTTATTAGCAAGATATAAAGAGATGGTTTGCCATCCTGTTGCAACAGCTTATCTCCCGATCATCAAGCTACCAGACGCGTGTAGTATTAAGCAGTTCAAATCCGCTTTGCATAACTTCTCTAATGATACTAAATCGGCTCTCGGTAGAACAATTAATGACCATGATGTGCTGAGACAGATCTCAAGTTTTTCGAATATGTTAGATGATCTGTTATCAGAGAAGTGTAAATCCGCAAATCATACAATAAAGCAGTTAAAGCTGTGGTGTGAGAAGGCGAAAGCTTCAAATATTAAAATGCTAGAGATCTACTCCAATTGGCTAGAATCTCAATGCTTACAATTAGAGAGTGTATGAGTGATATTCAAGATCAAATAATGCGAGCTTGCGAGAAACTTCCACAAGAGCTTGCCTCCTATCATGAAGTAATAAGTAAAGTAATTACAGATGCCGTGTGCACGCCAGATCAAAGCAAATGCCACTGGATCGAAAAAGAGAAGTGGGAGGCGATAAAAGATAGGCTTTCTGAGCTCTCAAAGAGAGTTGAGGCGCTTGAGAGTAGTGCCAAAGACTAATCCTGGTCATTTTAGAAAAACTTCTTTCTTCATGTAAGCATTAACTAATCTTTGGAAGGTTTGTTGCCTGATATTGCTGCCGTTCCTAAGGCGATAAAGAGTTTGGTGTGATATGCCTGAGAGAATAGCTAGCTGGGGTATAGAAATCTTTTTTGCTCTTAGTATATCAATAAGTAGTGAATGTGCTGTCATATAATAATTTGTGTAATATTAGCGTAATTTAATCAATATTGGGGTGGTAAGTAAAGAATAAATTGCTGAATTTAAAGTAAGGTCTATCTCACAAAATGGACAAATAATAAAAGTTTTTATTCAATTTCATCAATTTGGGCGAAAAATCATGTTAACTTGACAAGATCGACTAATTTGGAGTATGAATGTATAAGGATTCAATTGATAGGAAATCTAATGTCACTTAGTACAGACTCAATCGAACAGTTGTCAAGTAGCTCCATCGACCAGTCATCAGCAAGCAAACACGCACGTGCTAAACGTTTGATGTGTATACGAGGCATGATAAGTCTTTCACGCAGGGAGTTTTGTGAGAAGTATGATTTATCACCAGGTACTTTACAGAATTGGGAAAAGGCTAGGTTTGGTGGTCTAACAGAGAAAGGCGCATCAAAAATGATTGATCACTTTAGGCAGGAGGGGGTCTACTGTACATTTAAATGGTTGATGTACGGCGAAGGGGATGATGCAAGACTGATTGATTCTGATATAAATATTCCTCCTAAAAATGATGATCGTGCTATAAGAAATACGTCTCTTCATGGAGATCTCAATGCAATGAATGCTTTACATCCTAATTCCGTGACAATGAATATTAATGACGATGCAATGTTCCCACTTCTTGAGAAAGGCTGTTATGTGATGGGAAACAAGTATTTTGGTGAGGATATTCGCCGATGTCTCAATCAGGTTTGTATTGTAGAAACATCTGAGGGGATTCGTTATGTACGGTTACTAAAAAGATCTCATGTTGAGGGGGCTTATAATTTGTTCGTGTATAATGCAAGAACCACAGTTCACCCATCAAGCATATTTGATATAAATCTAGTGATGGCTGCGCCCATATTCTGGGTAAGAAAGCCAGAAAAGTCATATAAGGCTAAAAATTAATATTAGCCTTTTGCTTTATCTTCTGTGAATGTCTCGTGCTTGCGAGTTTTAGGGTCGTATTTCTTAAGTTTTAATTTACCCTGATTTTTAGTGGTACGATTACGAGAATTGACAGTTGTCATATAGAAAGTGCCAGTCTCTTTATTGATCATACGAATTCGAATTCTTTGACTTTTAGCTGCCATATTTTACCTCACCTAAGATGCAATTTTGTCCAAATAATGCTCGATACCATTTTTATCAATCATACGAATTCCTTTACTGGACACTTTGATTGTAACGAAGCGTTTTAGGCTTTCCACCCAATAACGTTTCTTGTGGAGGTTGGACTTAAATTTACGCTTCACCTTATTATTGGCGTGCGAAACATGGTGCCCTGTAGCTGTTCCTTTTCCTGTAATCACACATTGATTTGCCATTTTTTTACCCTTTAGTAATATCGAATAGCTGAGATTGTAACAGTAAATTTATTGATAAACAAGTATAATTCCGCTTTAGAGTTGATTTCCTCTTAAAAAATAAGTAAAAAAAGTAAAGGAGTTTATCATGGCAATTTGTTATACAGCGATCAAGCCCTCAGGTGAGATTACACTCGGAAATTATTTTGGGACCATACATCATTGGAGAAGTTTGAGCCAAACTTATCAATGTTATTTTTGCATTGCCGATTTGCACGCGGTGACTGTTTACCAAGATCCAGCAGTTCTTAAAGAGAGATGCTTGAGATTTATGGCGTTTTATTTAGCCAATGGATTTGATCCTGATACAACAACAATTTACCTCCAATCACAACTGCCTGAGCATGCTGAGCTACAGTGGCTCTTTAACTGTCATGTCCATATGGGCGAGCTGAGCCGGATGACCCAGTACAAAGATAAAATTCAGGGATTAAAGGAACAGGCTATACCCGCTGGATTGTTTAATTATCCAGTTTTAATGGCAGCGGATATCGCTCTATTTAAGAGCAATGTTGTTCCTGTTGGAAATGATCAAAAACAGCATTTGGAGCTTGCAAGAGAAGTAATATCCAGAGTGTGTCGTCAGTATGATATGCAGTGGCCAATACCCGAACCTTTGATCAGTGAGCAGTTTGGTAAGTTAATGGGGCTTCAGCAGCCAACAAAAAAAATGTCCAAAAGTGATGCGGGCGAAAATAATATTATACTATTCACCGATAGTCCAAAACTCATCCAAAAGAAGATTATGAAATCTGTCACCGACTCAGATAGTACGATTGGATACGACCCAATCGGCCGCCCAGGTGTCAGTAACTTGGTTAATTTGTATGCGTTGTTATCTGATAAAACACAGACTGATGTTTGTGACGAGTTTGTGGGCAAAGGTTATGGGGATTTTAAGAGGTCACTTGCAGACCTTGTTATTTCTGTGATGGAGCCGCTGCAGGAAAAAATGAATCAATATTTAGAAGATCCCGAGCATCTGATTGCTGTTTTTAACCAGGGGAAAAATAAAGCAAAGATTGTTGCTGAGAAAAATTTAAAAGAAATAAAAGATAAAATGGGTTTAATTAGCTAGGATGCATTATGAAAAAAACCTTTTTATTCTATGATCTTGAGACAAGCGGTCTTAGGAAGGCGTTTGATCAGGTTTTACAATATGCTGCTCTTCGAGTTGATGAAAACCTCGAAATTGTTGAGGAAATAGAGTATAAAGTAAGGCTTAACCCAGACACAATTCCATCTCCAGAAGCAATTGCAACTCATGGGATTGGGGTTGATGATTTTAATGACCAAATGCATGAAAGTATGGCAATGTGTCATATCCATCAAATTCATAATCAACCAGGAACAATAAGTGGTGGATACAATACACTGGGATTTGATGATGAATTTTTGAGATTTTCGTTTTATCGCAACTTACTTAATCCATATAGTCACCAGTTTAGTAATGGTTGTGGCCGGTTTGATATCTACCCGATGATGCCTTTTTATTATCTGTATGCAAAAGATGCAATAAAATGGCCGATGATTAACGGTAAAGTATCTTTAAAACTCGACAATATTAATCAAGAAAATAACTGGCTAAAGGGAAGGGCGCATGATGCAATGCATGATGTGCGTGTTACACTCAAATTGGCCCAGGAGATGCGTGATTTTGACAGAGAGAAGTGGGCATACGCTATGGGTTATTTTGATAAGGCGACAGATCTTGATCGAATTGTTCAGCTGCCCAGCGTTAAAACATTTGGCGCAGATGTTCTTAAAGGGGGACTTCTCATCAGTGGCTTGTTTGCAAAAGATCGATTTGTCAAACCTGCACTGTATTTGGGAGCACATCACCATTTTAAAAATCAAGGATTGTGGCTTATTCTAGATGAACCATTATCTGAAGGCAGTAATTGGCATAAGTTAATAATGAAGAAGAAGTTAGCCGAGGCGCCATTTGTTCTTCCTCTTGGGGAGAGGTTTGATTCGCTTTTGAGTGAGGAGCAAATAGACAATATGGAGAGTAATTTCAAATGGATTGATCGTAATCTATTATTTTTGCAATCCATGGCTAGACAGCAAAAAGATAGAACCTTACCACCACTGGATGACTGTGATCCAGATGCTAGGATTTATCAAGATGGCTTTCGTACGCGGGATGATTATCAGTGGGCAGATGAATTTTATCAGTCCATGATTACTCATAAACTTGATATGATCGATTCTGCCCCATCAGATATTATGGCAACTCAGGCGGCGAGAATTATATACAGGAATTACCCCAATAATGTGAACGCAGCTGTTAGAAAAGTAGCGAAAATGGATCAAAAAGGTTGTGATCACTTGGGGCAATATCCACTTAGTGTAAAAGAGGCTATCACTAGAACGAGCAAAGTTCTTGAGACGGACCTGTCACCGGAGACAAGACATAAAGTAGCTGAATTAATGAGTTTCTTAAAGGAGAGAGAGCATGGAAAAACAGACTGAGTCATTTGGGCTTAATCAAATTATGCCTAGTTTTAAATTACAGGATGCTGTATCAGGAAATATTGTGAGCTCAGATGATATAACGGGGAGTAAGGCGACCATTCTTTTTTTTATCTGTAACCACTGCCCTTACGTCCGGCATATACTCCCAAAATTAACAGAAATTTCAGCTAAGTGGCAAAATGAGTCTTTTCAATTTGTCGCTTTGAGTGCCAATGATGTCGATGCATACCCAGAAGACTCTCCAGCTGAGATGAAAAAGTTAGCAGCTAGTTTTAACTGGAACTTTCCCTATTTATATGACCAGACCCAGGAAATATTTCGCTTGTTTAAGATTGCATGTACACCAGAGGTCATTGTTTTTTCTGGAGAGAACCGATGTATATATACTGGTCGTTTTGATGACTCCCGTATTAGCTCACCGGCAACAGGAGAGGATTTATTGGCCGTATTGAATGCTGTTAATAGTAATAATCAGGTCCCAGATAAACAACTACCAAGTATAGGGTGCAGTGTGAAATGGAGGGAGACATAACGGGGTTTAATTGTCCAAGCCTTTAGTATGGTGTAATATAGGATAGGCAATAAAGAAATAATTATGCTAACCAGTATTACCGCCATATTATTTGGATTAAAAAGCTCAGCTTTTTACAGAATTATATTTAAAGCAGATGCCGCTATGAAACAAATGGGCAGGCAATCCTTGCTGCAACGATTTTTCCTTATCAACCTGTCTCTTTTGCCTCTCATGTTCGTTTCTTTTCCATGGGTATATATGACCTTGGCTATGATCTATTTTTACGAAACGAAAGATGATCCACAAAATCGGTTTTCAGGTATTCAGAAATTCTTATTATTATGCGCCCAGACTTTATCCGTGTTTATTACCCCACTTTTTAGAAGGACAGAGAAAACTGATAGGCCTTCAGGGAGGGTCAATTTGATTTCGAGGAGATATGTTAATTATTTCACATTCATAAAAAATAGCTGTCCCAAAATACTTTATGAGGGGATTGATGGACTAACCAATTTTATTGGAGGTATATATAATCGTCTTGAGTCATGGCTATTTAATATTGCAGATTTACTCCATCTTCACAGGATTACAGCCCTGATCACAGAACATGCGCAGACGATAATTTATCTCGGAATGATGATTTATTCTTACAGGTTGCTCAGTTCGGATCTTTTTCTGTTATTGTGCTCCCACTTTATCTGCAGCGCCTTATTCTATCTCAATGCTTGGGGTGTTTTTCCTGATCGCACCGCAAAACTTATAAACAAAATTGAGAGAATAATAATTAAATACTTTCATGTTACTTATGCTGCCTGCTTTTTGTTGATTTATTCGGCGATATTTTACTCTCTGCTTTTAGTACCCTTGGTTTGCGGCATATTCTTGTTATGTGTATTTGAGAAGCAAATTTTAATGGCGATGTGCTATTTCCATCTTGGAAGTCTCAGATATGCGCCAAATCCTTCTCAAATAACAACACGTATTATAAAAACATCATTGAAGCCGGGTGTTTTCAATATTGACCTGCCAAAGGATAGAAGCAAACGAGTGGATTATTGGATTGATAAATTTTGTGATGAATATCTTAACCTTACAGCCAGTAGTATCATTAAATCTGAGGGGGCTGTTTCATGGGATTGTCCATTATACCCAACACAGGTAATTGAGGGGCATTATAATGAAAAAAACATAGATAAAAGAAGCATTGTTTCCAGATTTACAAACATTATTAGATCTTTGGATGGTAAAGCTGTTGAAATGGTTGTTGAGTCCGCTATCGAGGATAAAAGATCATATATTGATTGTCATGAAGAGCCTTTGCGAAAACAATCAGATAATTGCCCACGAATTCTCCTATTGAGACAGGCTGAGAGACTATGCGCAGCAAATCATTTCACAGAAGAAGAGCATAATAATTACCTCCGGTCTTTGAGCATAATTCTTGATGATTATGACAAGGCGCCACAAAAGAATAAACTCAAGGTACTGTCAAATCTAATTGCATTAAGTTATACCTGCCCGACTGGAATGACTACCAATATTAATGCACTGGCATTAACAACAGATATGAATACTGCAAAGGTATATCAGTATTACCGCTGGGTATACGCAAATTGGGTATACGCAAATCATGCTACAATGGCTCCTACAGCCAACAGACCGTTTAGTTACGGTCCTTATAATACGCTCCTTAAGAGCATAACGCACAAACCTATAAACGTTCCACTGCCTAATGATTTACCTTGGGAATATTATGATTCTGTATACTACAGTGCAGCTCACGCGTACGTGGATCCTTACAACGCCAGTGCTCAGAAGGTATTACCGCTTGTTGAGGGATCGATTCTAGTGAACTGGATAACGGGAGAAAACTTAGCTTTGAGTGCCTACTATGAGCGACCATTTTCCGAGCTTTTTGATGAGACAGTTATCAAACAACAATATGAATTATTTTACATGGGTAAACTATCTGATGAGTCTGCTAGTAAATTTTTAGATGCAAGTTTGTTAAAGATTTTTCAGAAGCAAAACAAAAATTTCACCGCAGATGATTTAATCGATATCCAAACGGGTGTAATGAGAAAAGTATTACTTAGAGATGTAGCTAATTACCAACATAATGCTAGATTTTTTGATACTGCACAACAACTAGGCAGTGACGAAGAAGGTCAAAGGGAACACATCAAAAAGAGTGGTTTTTCTTGTTATGTAAGTTCAATGTTACGATCATGCAATAGGCATTTGAAGCAAAGATGCCTGTACTCTTTTGTCGTGCCGTTTGTACTATTGGATTTGTTGGATAAGAAGATTATTAACTGCGTAGATGAGAATTTTCAAATTGTATCATCGCCCTTAAGATCTGAGCATCAACAAAAAAATAGCTGGTTACATATGTTGATAATTGCTCCGCTTAAAGCCATTTTTGAGCTTGTAAAAAACGCTGTGCTGCTGATTTTTGATTTGACCATTATTTGGCCTGTTCATTTAATAGTTAAATGCGGGAACTTATATTATATGGCTTTTCCGCCGGTGAAAATAAACACGGACAACAAGGTTGATAAAGTTACTAGTAATGATATCAAGATAGGGACTAAATTGAGTAATCGACGTTCAGAATTTCATATTCAACAATCCCATTCGGGGTATTCACCTCAATAAAGTCACCAGTAAATTTTGCAATTACAGCTCTTGCAAGAGGTGAGCCAAAAGATAATTTTTGCTCATCAATATTGGATTCATTCTCTCCCACGATCTGAAAAGTCATTTTAGTGTCATTATCTGTATTAAGTAGAGTGACAGTTGATCCAAAAATCACTTTGCCATCATTTTTGAACTGAGTGACGTCGATGATTTGAGCAGATTTTAGTTGGTTTTCAAGTGCACTAATTTTAGCTTCGTTAAGACCTTGCAGCTCTTTTGCAGCGTGATATTCAGCATTCTCTTTGAGATCACCATGGGCGCGAGCCTCGGCAATCATTGCAGTTATTCGTGGTCGCTCACTGTCTTTTAGAAATTGAATTTGTAACCGGATTTTTTGCTCACCGGCTTTTGTCATTGGATTTGTTTGCATTTTGACACCATAAAAAATATCAAATATATCATAATTTTCATTTTTATCAAAGTGATTAGCCTGATAAAGTACTGTGTAAATTTTATAATGTTTGCTATATTATACCCAGGAGAATCATTATGAAACCACTTGAAAGTATTGAAGAGCTTATTCAGCTTCTTGAAAAGAAGCCATTGTGTAGTCTTGGTTGTATAATATCACTTGATGTCGATGGCAACCGTATCGTGCTGGATGGCAATGAGGGTAAGGTCCACCAAAATACAACCAACGCTGATTGTAGTGTTAGTACAACACTTGCTGATATAAGCGACATATTAGAAGGAAAGCTTGACCCCACTGCTGCATTTATGATGGGGAAAATTACCGTAGAGGGTGATCTTGCTGTTGCAATGAAACTACAAACATTCCTTACATAGAAATTTCTACCCACATTGAATAATTTTTTCACATAAGCCTTTACTCATGACAGGTTGTTTGAGCAGGATCTTTTTGTAATTAATGATAGGGCGAAAATGTTCTGAATTCAGATTTTTTGTAAATGATACAAATGTCTGGACAACTGTATTGAGTAGATCTCTAAATTATATAGAATAATTATTTTTTGGAGGTTTATGGATATCAGTTATAACGCCGTGTCTGCTTATGAAGCAGGAGGGGCTTATTGTGAGCAGCATAATTACACAGAAACAAAAGTATTTTATGGAAGTTTCCGGTCTCGTTCATGCTCATTTAATAAGCGATTAAATATTTACGGAGATGCTATTTTTTATCGATCATCTGTAAATTTTGCATATGTTTATGGCTCTTTAGTCATTCGTGACCAAAGTGAATTTGAATCGTTAAAACTTTACAGTAATCGTGCATATATCAATGACTCGCATATTGAACATTTCAATATTATGTCGACGGATCAGCAGCCTGTTGTTTACGTAAATAGTGCGGCGATAGATTCACTTAGCTTCAATGGGATGCCAGGAATTGTTTATTCAGACAAGCAGTCCAAAATAGGAAACTTAACAAACGGGGAATTAAGGTATGTATGAAGATGAATTATTCAGCTTTAAGGAGGGCTCCAAAGACGGAAAGGATGGCAAGGAAGGAAAAGATGATGGTTGTCATTTAGAGGACTTTTTTTATACTGATCAGCTTTTGCCGTGATATTGGTTGTTGGGGAAGTATCCGATCATGTAACAGCACGAATTCTTGCAGCGTTGAAGAAAAAGGCTGGTGTTATACATATAGATCCACTGAGTATAGGCACGCAAGTGAGAATCTATCGAAATCAGATTGATGTATTTGGTTATGTGTTTCATACGAAGGAAATAAAAACAACTTTTAATCGATTACTTACGGTGTGTGGGGAGAAGTTATATTGTTGCTCAAGTTGGCAAAACCTAGTTATGGGGCTTGATTATGAATGGGCTAATGTTGTAAACCGCCCACAAACAGTGATGGGTAATTTTTTCAAGGCAGCCCAGCTAAATGTAATTCGTCAATTTTTCGACGTCCCCAAAACAATTGTTGCAGCAAATGTGTCAAAAACACCTAGGCAGACGATTGTTAAGTCCATCAGCTCTGTGCGATCCATTGTTGGGACAGGCAAACAGATGGGGGTGAGAAGGATTAGTGAGCCAGTTATAATGCAGCGACGTTATTACGGAGTAAATATTAGATTACACATAATGGACCATTTTGTTTACTCTTGCAGAATAAATTCTGATTCAGTGGATTATAGATATTGTAAGCATGCAAGGTTTGAGAATTTTTCTTGCCCACAATGGGTGATAAGCAGGGCGCAGGCAATGAGGAAGGCAATTGGCGCAATATTTGTGGGAATTGATTTTATTATTACACCCAGTGGTCAATGGGTATGTTTAGAAGTTAATTTATCACCAGGGTTTACTTATTTTGATGATAAAGTTCAGTCAAGCAATATTCTCAGTGGGGTGTGTGAGTGGTTGGTAAGTCAATAATTTTATCTGGTAGTCAATATATCCACTGTTTTGATAATTTTCTCAGGTTCCGTGGAATTCAGTATATTAATCAGTATCGACTGGCTCAGTACCCAATTGATTCAACGGTAGATAACGCTATGTATTTTCTTGATCATCCAATGGGGCTAATCAATCAGATTGTCACACTGGATAAAAGGGATTCAGATTATTTAAAATCATCATGGCTTTCTGCGGTATATTTCTTATCAAAAGAAGAAAAATGGGACGCTTTTATTCCATGGCTTTGGAGCATACGTTACATGTATGAGCGATTAAAATTCCCGTGTTTCCAATTTACAGACCAACGACCATCAAGCCAATTTATGCCTTTTTATTTAAAGCAGCACACCGAGCACCTAAGACAATATATTGTTCGCGTCAATGGGAATTGGTGGCAGGCAAAAAAAAACCAGGATTTTGCAATTATTACCCAGCAGATTGATCAGATGGCAGATTGTAATATTCTGACGGTGGAGTTGATTTTTCAAGATGGAAAATGGTGTTTTTTACAGGTTTTCCCTGGAATCCCCTGGGGTTATTTTGTAAATAACCCGGAAAAAATACAGCCAATATTAGATCATTTGCACCACAGCATATCAGAGGATTATAGCCTTACAATCCCTTGTGAATATAGGCCTTTTTGTCAAAAGCGAACAAGTTAAGTGAGTTTTATCTTATGTGTGTTATAATATATGTAACACACTAAGGATAGATTATGTCTGACATGCCATTAGGAAAAAGAAACTGCGTGCCATGTGAAGCCGGGGTCCCTCCGCTTAAAAAAGAGACTTGTGAAAAGCTTCTTGAGGAGATCGGTGGCCACTGGAAAATTAATCAAGAGGGTCGGTTATTTTGCTCTTACAAGTTCGGCGATTTCATAAAGGCAATGAATTTTGCGAATAAAGTGGGGCTCATTGCTGAAGACCAAGGGCATCATCCTTATCTGGGCATTACATGGGGGGTATGCGATATTACAATATGGACGCATGCAATTGATGGTTTGTCAGAGTCGGATTTTATCCTCGCGGCCCACGTAGAGACGTTTAGCAGAAGCAGTAACTAGCTTTGTTCTGGTATCTCATTTTTTTCTGGGCTGGCAGATGTCTTAGAGATTGAGAAAGGACAATCACATACTTCACCACGTGGAGTAACACAGTTATAAATCATAGTTGAATCACTTGGCTTAGAGGCTATCTCCCATAGCGGTAACGTAGGCTTACTGATGAGTACGGTCGTTGTTATCTTTACAGGAAATGTATCTTTTTGCATCCCCTCATAGAAGCAAATTAGACGACCCATCGCGCCAAGTGGGCTACTCCATTGTGCCCCTGTAAAACGATCGATACGATCTACAAAAGACTCTGAATAAGCCTTCCAAGGGTCCTTTGCAGACCATTTCATTCCTTTCTTAACCAATTCATTTGGTCGGGGACAATAAAATATGCCTCGGTTGATCATTTCGTTTTTAGATAGGCACGCCATGGGCTGCCTTTTAGGCTTTGGGGGAGTGTATACAGGGATTTTTATCTTAGGTTTCTCTGGTGGGAAAAAGAAGCTCATGGCAAATGATTGCTCGGTCAACAGGATAATTGTCAAGAATATAGCGTACAACATAACAGGATTCCTTGTGCGTATGTGATTCCGCATATATCATATCATTGAATTTTGTCTGGAAACAAGGCCATGAGTAATATTGGGCACATTGAATTTAAGCAGAATCTTATTTGGGTTGAGCAGATCCATCCAGATGGGAGCTTAATAAATATTGTAAATCATGACCTTAAGAAGCAGCAGCGACCAACCTTTAATAAAATAAAATCACGCATTTATGGATATGGTGGAGGAGAGTTCACAGCGGTTGGAGATACAATATTTTGTTGCTCAGGTAAGGGTATTTTTACAAGCACAGAGTATGGTGAGGAAGAAGTTTTAACTGGCTGTTTTGGTGATTTAGTCAGTGCAGACAAAGTTTGGGCTGTGCAAGATTTTGGAGATCATGCTGGCTGGGTGATGATTGATCCCAAGGATTATACAATTAAATCATCTCAACTTGAGAGCAATCAGTTCATATCAAATATAGCGCCAAGGCCGGGTAATAGTAGTGATTTTGCATATATTGTTTGGGAAGCGCCAAATATGCCCTGGGACTGCTCACAGATGGTTCTTAATATCAATCAGGTCGAGACAGTGATCAACAACCCTTACGGCAATAATATTCAGCAAATAGATTGGATTGATAGCACCCAACTGGCATTAATTATGCAGGTTGATAATTGGTGGAATTTAGTGACTTTTAACATAAAAACCGGCCAATTCACCAAACTGGTTATTCGAACAGCCGATATAAATGTTCCTTTGTGGCAAAGAGGTCAACGAACAATGTGGGCCAGTGGTCAGATGATTTTTTTCGTAGAGCAAACATCACCAGGGTGTGAGCGTATAATTAAATACGATCTTTTGGCAGGAAAAGAAGTAACTGTCCCTTGTAAATATGATCAGATTTCACAGCTTGCTGTGAATAATGGCAAGCTAGTTGTCCAAGGTGGAAGCCAATCTCATAAGGGAGGTATGTGCCTTCTGGAGGAAAATAACCAATATGATATCGTATGTGATCCCATCAGCCCTGAATATGAGATAAGAAAAATTGGAGATAAGGTATGTGGTTGGCTTTATGAGATCAAATCGCCACGCGCCATTCTTATTTCGTGTCATGGTGGGCCAACAGGTCAGCACTCACTCACTGCGGACGATAAATTTAACGAGTTTGCCCGATCAGGCATTCTTTATGCTTCTCTTGACTACAGGGGCTCGACTGGAAGAGGGCAGCAGTTCAGAAATGAAATTTATAATGCTTGGGGGGTCGTTGATGTTGATGATTGTTGTTGGCTGATTGGTGAATTAAAAAGTAGATATCCATCTTTACCTATTTTTCTTCGGGGCAATAGTGCTGGGGCGCTGACATGTATACTCACTGCAAGGCGTATCAAGATAGACGGGCTTATTATGCGCTATCCAGTAATTGATATAACTGAGCTTATGCAGCACACCCCAACGTTTGAAAGGGGTTATTTAAAGAGGTTACTTCCTGATGCTATTACGCATCTGGATTTAGTTGATCAGATGGCAAATAGTTCAGCGGATGTGCTTATCCAGCAAGGGGATCAGGATCCGGTGGTTGCTATCAATGGAGTGAATAACGCTGTAAAGAGAATGCAGCAAAAGGGCCTGTCTGTGACATACTACATTTATAAGGGGGAGGGTCATGGCTTCAAAGCCAACGCTGCCAGAGATATTGCTGATAATAGAGAGCTAGAGTTTATTCTGTCTCGTTAATAACAGCAGTTTTTTCTCCATCTGCCCAGCGGAGCTTTACGGGCATCTTGGGAGTGACTTGATTCGCACTTGTTACAATTCTCCCATTGAGATCTTTTGTGATGACGTAGCCTCGCTCAAGGGTTCTTAGTGGACTAAGACTATCAAGCTGACAAGCCAGATGCTTTAATTTTTGCTGGTGACGCTCAACTAATTGAATCGCTCCCCGTTTGAGTGACTCTTTCTGATTATTAACTAAGGCGGGCAAGGTGTCACTCAACCGTTTAATGGCATTGGACAGGCGTGTGAAAAGACGTTCGCAAACAAGATGGTGTGAGTCAATTTGATGGTTGATCCGCTGATTGATTTGCATTGCAAGTTGCTTAATTTTGCCCTCAAGTAATGCAATTTTTTCCCGTGGATGGGTGAGTTGACCTGCCAGTGTGGAGAGGCGATTCTGCCTATTACTTATTTTATTAATCACTAGCAAGTGAAGTTGCCTTTGATATGTATCTAATAACTGCATCATCTCATTTTTTTCTGATGTGGCAGCTTCCGCTGCAGCAGATGGGGTGGGCGCTCTTAAATCTGAGACCCAATCGGAAATTGTAAAATCAATTTCATGGCCTACCCCTGAGACAATCGGAATAGGGCATTTAAAAATAGTGCGGGCCAGTTGCTCATCATTAAATGGCCATAGATCCTCAATTGAGCCACCTCCTCGGCATAAAATTAAAACGTCAGATGTATTGCGAGAGATGGCAAATTCAAGTGCTCTAATCAGTGACGGAGCAGCGGCATCCCCTTGAACAAATGCATTATATACCTCAATTTGAGCAATTGGATAACGTCGTTCAAGTACTGAGAGAACATCTTTAAGGGCAGCACCAGTACTGGAGGTAATTACACCAATTACCGATGGATATATCGGTAACGATTTCTTGTGTTTTTCATCAAATAGCCCTTCTTTTTCAAGCCGAAGCTTGAGCGCTTTAAATGCTTGCTCAAGTGCGCCTGTGCCGGCATCTTGAACATCA
>MDSV01103390.1_pt1 | contig 64159 bp, 32 predicted proteins | sample 810851 | NCBI WGS metagenome assembly MDSV01 (sample SAMN05326640, study PRJNA326480) | marine metagenome | isolation source: seawater | place: Atlantic Ocean: North East | collected 2012
CCGGGACGGCGGAGTTTCTGAAAACCTGGCGCTGGGAGCCGGCGCAGTGCCACGACGCCGTGGACGTCTCCTGGAAGAACCTGAAAGACCTCTCCGTGCACAACAACAAGCTGCTCGGGGCGAGCATTTCCAACGCTTTCGTGGGGGTCTGGGTGGTGGACCTGACCAGAGTCGAGCCGTTCCACTCGGGCGCCGAGCGCGGGCCCGGGGGGGGAGGCACGCGCGACGCCGAGCGCGAGGAGCGCTCGCGGCGGGGTCCAGAGGAGACGGCGGCGGCGGCGGTGGCGGCGGCGGCGGAGGCGAGCCGCGCGCGCGTCGAGCGCGAAGAGCAGCAGCGACGCGTGCTGAGCGAGGCGAACGGCCCGCGTTCAAACCAAGGCGTTTCGGCGGCGGCCGCCCCCGCGAATCTCTCGGACGTGAGCGCGCCGTTCGATCCGCGCCGCATCGCGCGCGACGTCCGCCACCCGCAAAAAAGCGAAAACGCGCACCGTCGGCCGATGGCGATGAACGCGCGGTTCGCCGCCGCGCACGGCATAGCGGAGGACCCGCTCGAGGACGGGGACCGAACAGACGGCGATCGCGGAATCGCGGAAATGCTCGCGGTCGCGCCGTCGAAACCGCACGGTCACAGCACCGAGACGCGGCGCGCGTGTCCGACGCCGAAAGACCCGGTCGCGGACGCGCGCGGAGACGTCTCCCGGGCGCGCGCGCGAAAAAGTCTCCCGGAGACTTTTTCGTCGGCGACGGCGGCGGCGGCGGACGTCGACGACGACGACGCGAAGACGACGTCTCCGGACGCGACGCGCTGTTTGGACGAGGACATCCCCGAGGACCCGTCGCTCACCGCGCAGTCCGATAGTGCGGGAGACGAAGACGTCCAGAACGACGAAGACGTCGAGAGCGACGGCGAGAGCGACCGCGTCGACGCCGGCGTCGCGACAAAAAACTTCGCGCCTGAGAAGTGCGCGTCGCCGACGAAGCCCGGGGTCTTTCCCGGCTCCGCGCGCGCGTCGGCGAGCGGTCGGCCGTCGCGGCCTTCGCCGCGCAAGTCCTTCGCGACGAGCGCGTTCGACCTGGAGGCGCTCCGGTCAGCCGCGCTCGAGGCGGACACCGAGTTCATCGACGCGGGCGCGCGCGCCGAGGATGCGGGGCTGTCGCTGCCGGAGACGCTCGCGGCGGCGATGGCGCGCGCGCGCGCCGAGCGCGCGCTGGACTCTAGCGTTCCGTCGCACGCGCCGCACGCGTACCCGCCGCCGCACGAGCCGGCTGCGGCGGCGCACACGCCGCCGGGGGGGGAGTTGGAAATCGCGTCGCGCGACCGACGCGCGTCTCCGCCGGAGTCGCGAAAAAGTCGTTCGCCGCCGAGCCCGAGCCTTTCGCGACAGAGTCCTTCCTCGCGCTCGCCGCTCGGCGTGGACCTGGCGTCGTTCGTCCCGGGGGCGCGCTTCGCGCGGGTCGGGACGCCGCCGACGCCCGCCCCGGACGAGTCCCACGTGCTCGCGTCGCTGTCTGGCCCCGACGGCGAGACGTGCTCGGCGATCTTCGGCTCGAGGCTGGCCGCGCTCCGGTCAGTCTCGCGGTGCTGGACGAAAGGCGACGTCAGAGGCGTCGCGGCAGCGCTCGCCGCCGCCGACGACCTCTCGGCGACGTGCGACGTGCTCGCGGCGGCGCTGGAGGCGCCGCACGGCGGGATCGCCGGTGACGGCGCCGTGACGTTGGAGTTGGCGTCCGCGCTCGTGCCGCTCGCGACGCCTCTGTTGCGGTCGCCGCACGCGCCGTACGCCGACGTCGCGCTTCGCTTCTCGCGGCGGGTCGCGCACGCGTTCGAGCCCGCGCTCGAAGGCGCCAAGGCGCACGCCGCCGAGCGCGAGAAAAACGGCGGCCGGCGGCGCGGCATCGGCGTGGACTTGGCGGGGGAGGAGCGCGTCGCGCGCGCGACCGCGACGCGCGGTGCGCTGCTCGGCCAGGTGGACGCGCTGGAGGGCCTGACGCTCGCCGCGGAAGGCGACCTGGCGGTCAGGGCGCGCGAGTTGCTCGGGGCGCTCGAGAGGTTTGCGTGAGGAGGGCGTTTCGTAAACGGTGTCGAACCTTGTTTTTCGCGCTTTTCGTCGTCACGACGTCCGAGCGAACGCGCGTTCCTCGGACGTCCTCGTCCTTCTCTCGGACGGGCCGCGCGCCTGGGATCACGAAACGCCGGGAACGCACGAGGACGCGAGCGCGCGTCCGGGGGCACGCGAAGCGCCAGTTCCGACGTCCGAGAACGCCGTCGCGTGCGGTCACGGCGTCGTTTCGTCCCGCGACGAGCCACTCGCGCGCGCGCGCGCAGCACGCCGCGCCCGGAGATGTCCCGCCGCACGGACGCGCCTCCGCCGACGGCGGACCGCGAGCTCGACCGCATCGTTGCGAACCTGCGCGCGCGTTTCGACGGCGAAGTCGCCTCGGCGTCCCGGCCGGAACCCGCCCCGAAGCTCTCGCTCTCGGACGGGTCCTCTCCCGAGGGCGCACCTCCGAGCCTCCCCCCCGTCGCGGCGCGGGAGGTCCCGCTGATCCGCCCCGGCCTCGCGGCGTCGGCGCGCGCCGACCCGCTCGCCGCGCGCGCGCTCGGCGCGGACGTCGCCGCGGTCTCGCGCTACGCGCGCGAGGAAGCCGCGCGCCTGGCGGCGTTCGCGCGAAAGCTCGAGCTCGGCGTCCGGAACGCCGAAACAAGTACCGCGCCGGGGACGCTCGACGCCTGGCGCGCCGCCGCGGACGCGTGCGCGCGGCGCGCGACGCTCGCGGGGGACGTCCTCGAGCACGCCATCGAGGTGGTCGACGCGTGCGGGTCGCCGCCGTTCGCCACGTTCGAAGCCGTGAAGTCAGACGACGCGAAGAACGCGAAGTCCGCGTCTGTTGAGGGTCCTCATCCCGCGGACGTCCGCGGCGTGAGCTTTTCGCGAGCTTTGCGAAACGTCCGCGCGGCGTTCGAGCCCGTCGTCTTGGCGGCGAGCGCGGCGTACGCCGAGACGCGCGCGCGTCGCGACCCGGCGGCGGGCGAGACCCCCGGCGGGACGTGGCGCCCCCCCGACGCGTTCGAGCGCAAGACCGCGAAGTACTGGGTCGAGCCCAAGCACGCGCTCGCGCTAAAACTCGAGCTCGCGAAGCACCTGCCCGTGCTGGTCTTCCCCGCGGAGGAGAAGAATGACGAGAAGGGTTCGAAAGAGAAACAGGCGGCGGCGCGCGACGGCGGCGCCGTGACCTCCGTGTACCTCGACTCGGCGGACGCCGCGGTGTACGACTCGAGGCTGACGCGGGAACAGGGTGCGACCCTCGTGCGCGCGCGGTGGTACGGGGACCGCGACGCGCGGACGTCCGAGGAGGAACGGTCGGCCGTTTCCGCCGGTTCGTCGCCGGTTTTCGTCGAGCGCAAGACGCACCACGAGAGCTGGAGCCGGGACGGCTCCACGAAGGAGCGGTTCGCGCTGCGTCGTCGCGACGCGCGCGCGTACTTAAACGGAACGCTGTCGAACGTCGAAGGCGCCTTGCTGTTCGACAAAGGGGGCGAAGCCGCTCGCGCCGCGCGGCGTCGGCTCGCCGAGGAGATCGCGCGGTTCGAGCTCGGCGAGAGACGCGTCGCGCCGTCGGTTCGAACCGAGTACCGCCGCGTCGCGTTCCAGCGGAGCGACGACAACGCCGTGCGCGTCTCGCTGGACGTCGACCTCGCCTTCGCGGACGCGCGCAGCACTCTTCGCGAGAGCTTGTTCTCGGCGCCGGGCTCGGCGGAAACCGTCGCGTTCCCGTTCGCCGTGCTCGAGATCAAGACCCGCGACGAAACGCCGCCGGAGTGGGTCGAACACGTGCTGGGCTCGGTACCGTGCGTGGAGGTGCGCAAGTTCTCAAAGTTTCTGCACGCCACCATGCTGACGCGCCGCCGCGAGAGCCGCGAGTCGAACGCGAAAAAAACGTTGCGCGCGCCGCACTGGTGGAGCGACGACGGCGACGCGGGTGTCGACCGACTCGCCGTTTGCGCGCGGCGCGTCGCGACGTACGGCGACGCGCGGTTCGACGCGCCCGAGCGCGAGGAAGAAGTCTTCGTGCCCGTTACCCCTACGCCCGGGCCAGGCTCCTCCGTGGTAGGACGGGAGCGCGACCTCGAGTCCGGGCTGCTCGACCAGCCTTTGCGCGACGACGCGAGCGACGGCGGCAGCGGCGGTTCCTCGTCCGGCGTTTCGCGCGGCGCGCCCGAGCGCGCGGAGGCCCAGTTCCTGCTCGGCGGCGGCGGCGGCGCGCGCGCGGCGGCGGCGGCGCGCGCGCCGACGTCGCGGTGCGCGCCGTTCGCGCTTCTCGCGCCGCGCGGGAACGACGCCGGCGTGAACGGGGCGAGACTCGGCGCGAAGCCCTTCTTCGCCGCCGAGGGAAGGTTTTCGCGAAAGGCGTCGACTCGCGTCTCGTACGTCCCGACGAAAGTCGAGCCGAAGACGTTTTTCGCCAACGAGCGGACGCTCCTGCAGTGGCTCTCCATGTCCGTGCTGCTCCTCTTCGCCGCTCTGGCGTTACTCGGGGGCGCGACGGCGACCGCGACGGCGGCGACGTCGACAGCGCCGACGACCACGACGAGCGAGACGACGTTCACGCGCGACGCCGATGGCGTCGCGTCGCCGGCGCCGAACGCGCGAAACGCTTCGATGAGCGGTCCGTCGCGCGCGCCGCGCGCGTCTTCTCTGACGCGCGCTTCTTTCCTCGGCGGCGCCGCGCTCGCGGCCGTCTCCGTGGCGTTCATGGCGTACGCGCTGTGGACGTACCTGTGGCGCGCGAGGCGCATCGCGCGGCGCGAGCCGAGCGCGCGGTACGACGACGTCGCGGGGCCGACGGCGCTCGTCGTCGTCTTGGTCGTCGTCTCTTCCGTCGCCGCCGTCGCCGCCGTCGCCGACGCGGCGCGCGCGCGTCGTCGTCTGTGAACACCCTTTTCGACTTTTAGCGATTCCGACGACGACGATCGCGTCGTCACTACCAGGTACTGTACTATCGAGACGCCCCCCCGTTTACTCACTTGTCGCGCGGCACACACCGTTCCGTTTCCTCCGCGCGACCTAAACCCTAAACCCGGCTTTAGCTACGGCGCCTCCTCGCGCCCCGCGTCGACGAAGCGCGCCGAGCGCGCGGCGAGGTCGAAGAACTCGTCGAAGTCCACGAGCCCGTCGTCGTCGCGGTCGACCAGCCGAACGAGCTCGGCGGTCTCCGCGACGGTGAGCGTCTCGCCGAGCGCCTCGAAGAACGACTGGACGTCCGCCACGCCCAGGTACCCGTCGCCGTCCTCGTCGAACGCCGCGAACGCCTCGCGCGTCTCCGCCTCGCTGAAGTCGTTAGTGCTCTTCGGCGACGCCGAAAACGGAGCGTGCGCGGCCGGACGTTCGCCTCGGTCGCCGTCGCCGCCGCGCGCGCCAACCCCCGAGGCTCGCGCTTCTCCCCGAGGCTCGAACCGCATGCCAGCGCGCATGTCGCGCGCGAGCGCGTCCGCGTCGTCCGCCCGAGATCCACCGCGCGGCCGCGAGGACTCGTCGTCCGAGATGTCCTCCGCCCCGGACTCGAACGCGTCGCTCGCCACGGAATCCGCGTCGGTGTACTGCGAATCCGACCGAGCGCTCCGCGAGTCGTCGTCGCCGGGAAACCCGGCGTCCACCTCGCCCCAGGCGTTGGACGACCGCCGGACGGGGGGGCGGCCGTGCATCCCGACGACGTCGAGCGCGTCGGGCTCGACGACGCGGGACATGACGCGGGCAGGGCCCGCGGACGCCGCGCGCCGTTGAAACTGGTGCGAAGCAACAACGCTGCCTCGCGCGTTCTCATTGATGGGAAGCACTCGGCGATCTTTTTTATCCTTTCCGGATCTGCGGAATGCGCGTCATGTCACACGCCGCCGGCCATTGCTCAGCGCACACCGTCATGCCGGCCTCTCTGGGCGCCGCCGCGGCTTTCCGCTGTCGCGCTCCCGTCGCGCCGCGCCGCGCGCGCTCGGCCCGCCGCGCGCCGCGTGCCGCCGCCCCCCGCGCGTCCGCGGAAAACGCCGCCAACGCTGATGGGATGTACGACGGGACGTTGCTGTTCCACGTGTACCCGCAGCTCACGGCGCCCAAGCCCATCTTCAGCACGTTCCTGGAGGGCGCGCTGCACTGCGCGGAGGTGGCCAAGTCGCACCCCTCGTACCAGACCGCGCACTTCCACGAGGCGTTCGACACCGAGCGCGCGGTGAACGAGCAGCCGCACGCGTACCTCGGCATGAGCGTCTTCTCGTGCGCCCCCGAGAATCTGTGGTCCGATTTCGAGGACCTCAAGGATTGCCTCGACATCGGCCACATGGACCAGGAGCATCATCCGCTCGTGTGCCGGGAGGCGGCGGCCTTCCCCGGTCCGGAGTCCGCGCTCGCGGGCGCGCCGCACGGCGCCGTGCGCTTCGCCGAGACGGACGCAGTCGTCGTCGCGGCCGTCGCCGCGGATGCGGCGGCGGCGGCGGCGTGGACGGAGTGGTCCGGAGCATCCCTCGCGCAGAAAGAGTGCGGCGAGGCGTTTCTCGGCGCGACGCTCCACGAGGTGGTGGAACCTGACGCCAAGTACACGCACGTCGTGCGCGTCGAGCTCGGTGACGTTTCCGAGGCGGTCGTGCGAGCGGTGGTCGAAGAGGCGACCGCGAAGATCGCCGCGGCGGGCGCGATGAGCCACGGCGTCGTTGAGCCGTACCGGTGCGCGTTCAACATCGAGAAGAAGGGCACGCCCGCCGGCGCGCTGCCCGCGGTGCGCGAGATGCAGAAGAAGCAGAGGGAGAACGAGAAGGAAAAAGCCGAGTTCGAGACACAGAAACAGGCGGAACGGGCCGTCAAGAGCGCGGAGGTGTGATGACATACCCGCATACGTGCTGTGGTGGGCGACGTGTGTACGTCGGCGTCGCGTAACTCAAACGGTACTTCACTCGCATACGTAGGTACAAAAACGCTTCGTCGCGCCTCGGTCGCGCTTTTCCGCGTCGTCTTCTCGTCAAGCTCGTCGTCAATCGAACCCGTCGCGTCGTCAATCACAGCGCTCGCCCGTCGGTGCGCCGCCCCGGATCGATGGAGCCATCCTCCTCGTCGTCCGAGTCCCCGTGCCCGTTCGGCGCGAACGCGCCCGGCGCGGCGTCGCCATCCTCCAGCGGCATGTACTGCGACATGATGGCCTTGATCTCCTGGTTCATGTACGACCGCAGGCGCCAGCGATACACGAGAAAGCCGCCGCCGGCGACGACGGCGCACGATGCGAGAACCGCCACCGCCACCGTCCCGGCGCCGAAGCCGCCGCCGCCGCGCAGACACGTCATGCCATCTGGCGAGCTCGCGTCCTCCACGCGCCCGAACCCAGAGTCGCAGACGCACTCGAACCCGCCGAACGTGTTCTCGCAGGTCATGTGCTCGCCCTTGCACGTCGTCGCGCACTCGTCCACGTCCGCGCACTCCAGCCCGTCGCCGGCGAAACCGGGCGGGCACGCGCATCTCGACGCCTGCACGGTGTCCGGGTCGACGCCGGCCATGCCCTCGCTTTTCTTCAGGTCGATCTGATCCACGCAGGCGCTGAACGCACCCGATCGCCAGCACCCGCCGGGATGCTCGTCCGCGGAGTCGCACGCGCTCGCTGGCTCCTCGTGGCAGTCGATGCGGCCCGCGCCCTTGTCCTGGCACACGCAGCGCTCGCACGAGCACGCCGGCGTGTCGACGACGGCGGCGACGCATCCGTTGGTCACCTCGCACTTCTCCCCGACCAGCTTCGAGCCGGGGGGGCAGACGCATCGGTAAAACGGCGTCTCGTTCGTCACCTCGCAACCAGTCATCCCGACCCCGAACTGGTCCCGGGCGCAGTCCAGCGCGCCCTCGTTGTCCTCGCCGCACTTGTTCTCGAAGGCGCCCTCGGACGAGCAAAGCTCCGGCTTTTGCCCCTCGCCGAAGCCCGCGCACAGCGTGCGAAGCACGGCTTCGCGCGTCAGCTTCCCGCGGTACTGGCGCTCGTTGATCACCACCGTCGGCAGGATGGTGATGTCCCCGCGCTGACCGTCGTCCAGCTGGCTCATCTGCTCGTTCTCCAGCACGGCGTTCTGCTCGTTCGCCGCGGGGTCGCCCACGCAATTGCGCACCGCGTCCACGTCCAGGTTCAGCGCGAAGAGAATCGCCTCCGCGCACGTCACGTCGTTGAACGTGCCCAGGGCCATCGTGCACTTGCTCTCGAACTCGGTGACGTAGTCCCACCACTTCCAGGGTTGCGCCGTGGCGTTGGCTTCGCGGAACACGCAGAGCGTTCGCAAGTTTTGCTCCACGACGTCGGCGCCGGAGAACCCGGCGTCGAAGTCGTCGTCCGGGTCCGGGCAGCAGTAGCGCCCGTTGTTGATGCACTGCTTGACGCAAAAGTCCTCGTGCACCGCTTCGGGCGGGCACAGCCACGTGACGTAGTGCGGCGTGAACTGCGTGTACCCGCCCTGTTCCAGCGCTTTCGCCGCGGACGCGAAGTCGCGGATGAACCCCTTCTGCGCGTCGCACTTCGCGCCGCAGTTGTCGCCCGAGTTGGACCAGAGCTCCCACTCGACGCGCGCGTCGGGGTGCGGGAGCACGTCCGTCCAGTTCAGCGTCACCAGGACGGTGCGCTGGTCGATCAGGAGGGGCTCGAACAACGCGCCGGTGGCTCTGGTCACGAGCCCGACCGGAACGGTGACGTTCGATGCCTCGGCGACGGACTCGTCGTCCGAGGAGGCGTCCATGGTCACGAGGTCCTCATCGACGTTGTCCACGATGAGCACCGCGTCCGCCCCCGCGTTTTGCGCGTGGAGCGCTTTCGTGGTGAACGCGCAGTTGCCGCGATCGAGGACAACCACGGACGCGCCCTGCCCCGGGGCTTTGGGGGCGCTCCAGGTGTTCTGTCGTCGGGAGTGGGCGAAGATGAAGCGGGTCGTCAGTGGTTGTTCGACGGAGGTACGGTCAGTGCGTCAGAGAGGGATGCCTTTTTGAAACGTCGCGGGGCTGATCGCAGAGGTTCGGCCGAGAACGACGTTTTCGCGGAACACGAGCGAGAGATTCTTTTCGCACATTGCGCGGTCATCTGTCCGCCGTTCCGCGCGAAAGACGCGCGGCTTTCGAAGGTGGCGTGCGAATCGCGCCGAGATCTGGCGGGTTGCGGGCACGCACGAAGGGGTCGCACGCGTCGTGGTCGTCCGGGGGGTACACCAGCTTGCCCCTGCGGTGAGGAAGGAACGAGGATGGTCAGTTGCTGTGTTTCACGCGAGAAGAGTCGGTGGGGCTGTGCGCTGCGAGATCTGGGAGACCGATTGACACGTCGTCGGAATCTGGAGGAACAACACGCGGAATGGCGCATCACGCCGGGGACGCACGATAACGTGGCGCCGTAGATGGGCGACCCGAAGTTGGCGATGGCCATATCGTAGCTTCCCGCGATGTTCGCGGGCAGGCGCACTACCACGTTCGCCTTCTCGACGTGAAAAATCGCGTCCGCGCCCGGCGCGGCGAGAAGCGCCAGCAGCGCCAAAGTCGCGAAGGACGCGACGCGGAACATCTTCTTCGCGTCACCCGCGTCTGGTGAGGGGCGTTGCGAGCCCAGTCAGGCGCGAGCCCGTGTCCGGGAAAGATGACGCCGCGCGAAGGCGGGAAAATCGCGCGCCAGAATCGAACGCGCGACCGGCTCGACGCGCGTGGCGTTGTGCTCGTCGCTTCGCGTTGGCCAAAGACACACGTTCGACAAAAAGCGTCTTTTGCCGGCGTCGCGTCAAGTCCGTCAACCTTGTGAAGCACTTCTCAAGCGATTCGCGACATCAGCGTCAAAATGGTCAGTCAAACTCATAGGTATACCCGAACATTAAAACAGTTCGAACCGCACGGCACCATACGGGCGAAGCGCCGCGCGTCTCACGAACGCGCGCGCGAAGCGAAGGCTACCCTCCCTCTTTCGCGTCGACGCACCCGTGGCCGCGCGTGCCACGGGCGATCGCCGAGAGCGCCGCCGCGCGTTTTCCGGGTCGACCCCGCAGGCCCAAGAAGAGATGCGGATCGGCTGTTTCGCCTTCGCGCTCGCGCTCGTCGCCTCCGCGCTCACCGCGGAGGCATGGTCACCTCCCTTCCAGACGCAAAGGTTGTATTACACTTACGGGGATGGCCTGTCAAGCACCTCCAACACCATGTCGCTGGACGGCAAGGGCGCGTTCACGATCCGTTTCACGGGTCTGAAGTTCGACTGGAATTTCAGGGACTACGGCCAGCTTTTCCGTATGAAGGCGGCGGATTCTGCTCAGGACATAGTGATCTCATTCACCGGTGCAGCTTATGGCACGAACGCGAACAAGCTCGGCGCGCGTTTGATGGGTAACAAGGACGTTTTCACGGACGTGTTACCCGACTGGGGGGGGGCGGACAACTGGATGCTCCCGGACACGAAAGGGTTGGACGTGGTCCTCGCGTTCAACGGCACCAGCGGAAAACTCACGTTCTACATCGACGGATCGGTCAACGCCACGTCGCAGCCCCAGGGCCCCGTCCCGTACGTCCTGCCGACGTACACGAATTTTTTCTCCGGAAACGGGGCCGCGTCACCCGACGGGGCTCACTACGAGGTGAACGGGTACCAGGAGGCCCTGACGGTCTGGGCCGGCGTCGCGCTCGACGCCGACACCGTGCGAGAGGCGCACGAGGGCTTCTACGCGAACGTCCCGACCCCGAACCACCACTACTCATTCTGCGAAGGCGGGGTGTATACCACGGAGCTGGACGTGCTGTCCGCCCGGCAGACGAGCGTCACGATCAAGGATCACATCACCGGCGACCCCGCGTACGATCTGACGTGGACCGGGCAGTTCGAACAGTTCCGAGAAGCGCCCGCCGAGGGCGAAGCGGTCGTGGGCGCCGCGAGCGAGTGCTGCGAGGCGAAGTCGCGCGAGTTCGGGTTCTTGACGCGCGCGCCGGGCGGGACGTTCCGCACGACCGTGGACTCGCTGAGCCCCGATAGCGTGGACGAGGGGCGCAGGTGCCACGCGGCGCCGTGAGCGAGACGCGCGAAAACGCGTCGATCGATCGAAAAGCTCTGATTTCAACAGTAGACTACCTTCTCTCGTCGCGTCGCCGCGTGGCCCGGTCGCGCGCCGCGTCATAGCGCCGCATGCTCAGATCCCAACCTCGAGGAACTCCAGGTCCAGCAGCATCGCCGCGCATGCCGCCCGGCGCACGGCGTCGTGCGTCCACTCCTCGTCGCCGTTCGTGGCCTCCGACGCGACTTGCCTGGCCTGCCCCATGAGCCCCTGCCCTGCCGGCCCGAGCCTTTGCTCCATCTCGTACACGAGCGCCCTGTCTCCGCCGCCGCTCAGCGACTTCTCGTCCGTGTCCTCGTACACGCCCTGCCGCATGCGCTCCATCAGGTCCAGCCACGACCCGTCCCCGGTCTCGCACTTGTCCGTGCCGCGATGCCCCGAGAGCTGCCACGCGAGAGCCATCACGAGCTTCGCCTCTTCCCACGGCACGAGGCGCATCATGGGCGTGCTCTGGATGAGCGCCACAAGCCATTCACGTCTCCGCTCGACGTCGGTGTTGAGTTCGGCGCGGACGACGGCAGCGGCGTCGTGCGCGTCACCGCGTGCGCTGCCCCAGTTCCAAGTTGGGCTGGTCCAAGTCTCCAGGGGCAGAGGCACGCCTACCCCACGCGGCATAGGGCCGTCGGGGCCTTCAACGACGTCAGGCTCGACGGGAGCGCTCTCTCCGGAAGCGCCTTCCGCGGACGCGGAGACGCGCTTAGGGGCTCGGGACGAGCTCGAGCGAGCGCGCGCACGAGAGGGTACACGCGCGGGGACGATCGCGAAAACTGCCACGGCCGTGGCAGACATCTGCTTCGTGTTGACCACGCTGCGGTGCGTCGGGTGGAGTCACCCGGTACCCTTTTATCCATCCAGCATCCACGTCGGCACAAAAAGTGTGCCGACGCACTCGACAATTTCACGCCCGAACTTCAGAGACTGGAATATTCTGCTCGCGCGCAGGGCGAGGGCACCCCCTCAAGACCGCGCTCGGGACGCCATGGGACTCCTCACCGATCGCATCGGCCACCTGTTCGACGCCTCCGGCTCGCTCACGGACGAGGGCCGGCTCGTCGCGGCGGTGGTCTACGTGCTGGTTGTCCTGATCGCGCTTCGGCGCGGAAAGAAGTTCCTCATCAACGCGTTCCCCTCGAACGTGCGCGAGTACGTTCCGTACCGCCACGACGCGCGCGGCACGGACACGGTGTGCGTCGACTGCACGCACCCGCGGCTCCCGACGCTGACGCACCACAAGGAGAGCAGCACTCCGGCGCATTTGAAGGGCGACACCTCCACCGATGTCGTGATGAACGCCTTGACCGATCCCGCGGGGTGGCAGCCGATGCGGGCCGCGTCGAAGGTCACCTGCAACCACTTCGACATCGACGGGGTTCTCTCCGTGTGGGCGTGCATCAACCCCATCGCCGCCCGGAAGCACGAGACGCTCATGCGGACCGCCGCCAGGCTGGGTGACTTCCGCGAGATGGCGTTTGAGCCCGACGGCGAAATCGCCGCCGGGTCCGTCGCGGCGGCGGCGCTCAAGCTGTGCGCGTGGATGAACGCCGTCGAGGCGCTGGAGTTTTCCAAGCCTTTCGAGGGGGACGAAGCCGAGGCGAGCGCGAAGAAGTACGCGCACTTCCTGCCGCTCGTCAAAGACGCGCTGGAGGTGGTGGCGTACGACGTGGACGACGCCGCGAAGCGAAAAGCGGAGAAAAACGTCTCCGCCGAGGAACTTGAGACCAAGCGCGTCGTGACCAAGACGAACAGCAAACGGCTTCGCGTCGAACTCGGCGACGCCGAAGTGGCGACGGTACGCGACGACGCGCGGAGACTCTTCGATGACTCCCTCACCGAAATAAAGTTCGAGCACGATCTGAACGTGGTGTTCATCGAGACGGCGGGCGCGCCGTCTCACTACTACGCGCTGTTCAGCGCGGCGAAGGACGCGGACGTGGTGGTCTCGGTGCACGGCGAGCGCGCGTACGAGGTGGAGTCGAGGTACGTCGGGTTCGTGGATTACCGTTCGCGGCCGACGACGCCGAGGCTGGATCTCGGCGTGCTGGCGAGCGCGCTGAACGCGATGGAGGACGCGAAGGCGCTGCGGTCGATCAACGGCGGCGTGGACGCGAGGTGGGAGTGCGCGGGGTTCACCGACAGCGGCCCCCTTTTAAGGCTGGGCGACCCGAACCGGCGCCTGACGAAAGCGCAGCGGTACGGCTCGCCGAGGGACCGCCCGCACTTCACGTCCACCGTCCCGGTCGGTGCGTTTAAAAAGACGGTGGCTTCCTTCTTCAGGCACGCGCTGGAATCGATCGCGCGCGCGAGCGGCGCCGCCGGCGGCGCGGCGGGGGTTGCCAAGGTGGGGTGGACCTGGAAGGAAACCAGAGCCGCGCACGACGCCGTCGACTGGTCCGAGTGGGAACGGCGACTCCGCGAGACCGCCTCGTGAGACGAGCGAGCGAGCGAGGTCGTGTATCTCTATCGTCTCTTTCTTGGCATGTCGAGCGCGCGACGGAAGCGCGACTCCTCGCGCGACTCAAAAAAGAAGCGGCGTGGTCGCCGCCGTGCCCACGTCCCGCCTTAAAAAAGCGTCTCTCAAACTACCCCAGGTCCAGACTGGCCACCGTCAGCGCGCGATCGGGCTTCCCCGGTGCCCGGCGCTCGGCGCGCGCGCCGCGGCGCGCCATGCGCGCGGTGACGTCTCCGCGCGCGAACCCGAGACGCGCCAAGGCGTCGGACATCAGCGCACCGGCGGCGAAGACACTAATAGTGCTCTCGTCTTCCTCGCTGAACAAACCCGCGGAGACGTCCGCCGATCGACCTTCTCCGCGGCGACTTCGCGCGAGCGGTTCTGGGACGTACGCCACGACGCGCGCGTGCGTCTCGCCGTCGGCGAGAGCGGCGCGCGCGGCGGCGGCGACGGCGCGGCGCACGGCGGCGTCGACGAACGCCCTCTGTTCGTCTGGAGACGCACGAGCCGTGTTGTTTTTTGAAGCGCGCTCCGACGCGCTCGACCGAGCCGCCTTCGCGGCGGGCGCGTCCGCTAACCCCCACGGACCGAGGTACGTCGCGTTCCCCCTTCTGTGCGCCAGCGCGTACCCCACGCGCTCGTCCAGGAACGACGCGCCCGGCGCCTTCTCCGCCGACGCCAGCCACGCGCGCAGGAGCGGCTCGCGGTCCGCGCCGAACACCGACGCGTCCATGCGCCGCAGGACGCGCATCGCGTCGGCGTCTCCCGCCCGGAGGACGCCCGAGAAAAAAGCCGCGCGGCCTTTTTCGCCGCCGCGCGCGCCGAGCGTCTCCTCCGCCGAAAACGGAGCGCCGCGCGCGTCTTCAGTCTCGAGCACGGCGTCCGCCGCGCGGACCGTCTTGGTCCACGCCGCGACCGCGCTCCGAGCCTCGAATCCTGCCTTCTCGTACAGAGGCCTGCCCATGTCCGAGGCGTCGAGCCACGCCTCCGCGTCCGCCCCGACGTCTTCCAGCGCGGCGCGCAAGAGCATTCGCGCGACGCCGCGCCCGCGGAACGCCGAGTGGACAACGACGTTGCCGCACCACCCGAACCGCGTCGCGCCGGTCTCGCCGCGTTCGGTTTCCCCCGCGTTCGTTTCACCGTCTCCGACCCGTCGATACCGCACGCACGTCGTGACACCGATGAGCGCGCCGCCGGCGTCGAACACCCCCGTCGCGAACACGCTGTCCAGCCGCAGAAGCGTCCGCCACTCGTCCTTGTTGGCGTCGAAACGCACCGTCTCGAGCAACGTCTCGAGCTGGTCGACGTCCGCGTCGCTGGCGGTGAGCCGGCGCAGCAGATTGTCGCACCCGCGCTCGGAGATGCAGAAGGGCTCGTCGAAGCTCAGCCCCGGGTCGTCGCCGCGGAGAGACCAAGACACCGAACACCGCGCGTCCTCGGGCTCGGCCACCTCGGGGTCGGGGCCTCGCGAGGCGCGCGCGCGGCGGAACGGACGACGCGCCGAGGAGATATTCTTTCGGCCGAAACGACGAGCGCCGCGCGGTGCGCCGCGCGTTTCACGCGGGCGGGCTCGTGGTGTCGCGTCGACCCGGACCGAAGACGCGCGGGTAGACGCGACGGCCATCACGCCTTGAAGAGCGGGCCCGACGCGCCCGTCCTCGTTGCCTCTTGGAGCGCGCGAGAGTGCTGTTCGGGACCGATCGACTCGACGGATCGAGTCAGCACGTCGAAACCGCCGATGCGATTCGCGGGAAAAGCGCTTGCTGGCCGCTAATATTATCGAGACGCGTGTGTCACTTCTCGCCGCGCAGCCATGGCGTACGGTGCCGCCGCTCGCGCGGCACCTCCGCGGCTCGCGACCGCCCGTGTCTCCTCGCTGGACGCGAGGCGTGCTTCCGCGCGCGGTCCTCGAGCCGGGTCCCGCGTCAAAGTGTCCGCGCGCGCGTCCTCCTCCTCCCCGGGGGCTTCGTTCCCGAAACGCGCGTGGGGCGACATGACCACCGCCGAGTTCGAGGCGCTGGACACGTCGCGCGCCATCGCGCTCCTTCCCGTCGGGGCCATCGAGCAGCACGGCCCTCACTTGCCCGTGTGCGTGGACGCCGCGATCAACGCGGGCGTGCTCGCGCGCGCGCTCGAGCTTCTCCCCGACGACCTGCCCCTGGTGGCGCTCCCGCCCGTGCCGTACGGCAAATCCGTGGAGCACGACGACTTCGCGGGCACCGTGTCGCTCTCCGCCGACACGCTGCGGGCGGTGTGGACGGACGTGGGCGACGCGTTGCACCGCAGCGGCTTCACGAAGCTGGTTTTGTTCAACTCGCACGGCGGGCAGCCCCAGATCATGGACGTCGTCGCGCGCGACCTGCGGAAAAGACACGGCATGCTGGTTGTGACGTGCTCGTGGTTCTCGTTCGGGCTCCCCGACGGCGTGTTTTCCGACGCGGAGACGAAGCACGGGCTGCACGCGGGGGACGTCGAGACGAGCGTGATGCTGCGCCTGCGCCCGGACCTGGTGGACATGGCCAAAGCTTCGAACTTCAAGAGCGCGGGCGAGCGCATGGAGAAGGATTTCCGCTCGCTCACCCCGGAGGGCGGGGGGGTCGGGTTCGGGTGGCTGGCGCAGGACCTGAATTCGTCCGGCGCGACGGGCGACGCGAGCGCCGCCACCGCGGAGAAGGGCGAGGCGTGCTTGGCGCACGCCGCGGCGGCGCTCGTCGACCTGTTACGGGAGGTGGACGCGTTCGACGCCGAGTGCTTCTTCAACGGCGGCGAGCCGGGGCGGTACTGCGGGACGAGTCTGCGCCGCGTGTGGGACGACGAAGCGGCCGACGAAGCCGCCGATCGCGAAGGTTCCGAAGACGGTCGGTCGACGCGCGCGAACGCGACGACGGGCGCGACGCGGAGCGCGTACGCCTCGCACTACACCGGGAACGCGTAGTCTGAGAGCGTAGAAAAAGAGCGCGGCGGCGCGACGACGACGGTCGGTTTTACGCTTTACGGGCGACGTCATCTTCGCGCGTGAGAGTGATGCGGTCAGTCGTCGTGTGTGTCACGCACGCGCGCGTGTGATGTTCGTGCGGACGTTTCAAACCACGATTCGCGTGACACGAATCTCCTCGCCGCGCGTTCGAAGGCGCGCGCTTCCTTCCCGGCGATCGCGACAAATACAGTACGTAGGCGAAAGAAAAACGCCCAAAGCCTCGTCGCTCTCGTCAACCGGTCGCGTTTTCGGCGACTCGGCACCGACGACCGACTCGTCGGGCGATTTCAGGATTTTGAACCACCTGACGAATGTGCCTTCGCGTCGTCCGAGAGCCCGCGGCGCACTCCGAGGCGCGCGCGAGCGCGCGCGGCTGCACGCTCCGCCGCGACATGTCTTGGGCGGGGGACTCGCCGTCCACGTCCGCGCCGCGCGGCGGGGACGGCGGCGGGGACCAAACGGCGCGCCCGTCGGGAAGTGGTGCGCCCGGGTCCGGCGGGGCAGCCTCGGTGCTTCGAGACGCTCTCGCCGCGCGGCGCGCGCGCCGTGGCGGCGCCGGGCCGAGCGGCGGCGGCGCCGGGCCGAGCGAGTCGAGCGAACCGAGCGAGCCGAGCGAGCCGAGCGAGCAGGTGTATACCTCGATTCTGGGCCCGCGCCCTTCGCGTTCGGCCGCCCCGGGCTCGGGTTCGGCGAACGACGAGAACGCCCCTCCCCCGGGGATTTCCCCGAACGCCTCGCCCTCGAGCTCGCTCCGCGAGCGCGCGGCGCTCGCGGCGCGCGCGAAGGCTGAGCTTGACGTGGAACGCGCGGAGGCGGCCGCGCGAGACAGCCTCATGGCGCGCGACGCCGAGTTCGCCGAGGCAGAGGCGAGCGTGCACGACCAGATCGTGACGCAGCGCGCACTGCGCAAGCCTCAGGGCCGAGGCGGCCTCGCCGAGCGCGAGGTCTCCGTGGACGCGTCGCTCTCGTCCGGCGCGGGGAAGAAAAACTGGGGCGTGGCGAAAAAGGCGCTTGCGATGCGCCGCGCCGCCGTGCACCTGGCGAACGTGAAGACCGACCGCTGGGTGGACGTCGACGCGCTGTTCGCGTACTACGACGGGATTTACTTTGAGAACAGGCTTGGCGAGAGCGAGACGACGTTTTCCTGGGCGGAGCGCGCGGAGCGCGACGACGAGGACTTCCGGTTCTGCCTGTGCTCGGAGGTGCCCGGATGGTGGCACGGCTCGCACAAAGGTTTGATGTGCGGCGTGAGCTGCAACGTCGAGCGCCGCAGAGGCGGCGTCGCGAGGCGCACAGCGCACATACGCATGCCCGAGGCGATGCGCAAGTTCAAGCTCACGAAGCCCGCCAAGGAGACGCTGCTGCACGCGATGACGCACTGCTACCTGTTCCTGACGGGCGCCGTGAAGGAGCACGAGCCCTTCTACGAGCACGGCGCGCGGTTCCGCTCCTTCTGCCGGCGTCTGAATAACGACACCCTGACGTTCGACGCGTTTCGGCCGGATGGGGGGTACCAGATCCAGTTCAACGACGCCGGCGACGCCGCGGACGTGGACGAGCTGCTGAAACAGGAGACCCTGGACTCGCTCAGCGTCGAGCACTTGAAGATTCTGTACTTGGTGTCCAAGTACTCGGCGTTCGCCGAGCGCGCGCGCGACGCCGAGGTTTGGGTGCGGTACCAACCCTTGCTGGTGTTGATGTACGAGTGCATCGTTCGCGGCGTGTTCGACTACGACTACGCGCCCGCGAGCGCGATGGTGCACGGCAAGCGCATCTACATGAACGTCACGCAGGAGGGCCGAGACCATCTCGAGGACCTGGTGGAGGCGAAGTACGTGCGCGCGCTGCGCACCATCACCGAGGACAAGCAGCCGGTGGTGGCGTACCAGATCACGGAGACGGGGCTGGAGACGCTTGTGAACGGCGCTCTTTTGAAAAAAGCCGATCGGCGAGCCGTGGACGAGGTGATCCGCGACCCCGAAGGGTCTTTGCTCAGCGTGCGGTACGACCCGGAGGCGCAGACGTTCCGGCTCTCGAGCGAGAACGGCTTTTGCTTCGACAGCACCGTCACCGACACGGAGGACGTGTCGTACGTCTCGTCGCCGTACCTGCCGTTCACGTGCCGGGACTTGCGCAGGCCGATGGCTTCCAACGCGCACAGAGCCGCGGAGTGCAGCACCGGCGCGTCGTCCGTGCGCGACGAGCTGGACGTGCAGATCACCGTCAGCCGGCTGGTGATCCTGGTCGGCGAGTGGGTTCCGTTCGGGTGCAACCAGATCATGGCGCTCACGCGCAAGCTCGGCGCGGACGAGCGCGTGAAGGGGGGGTACTTCTCCTCGCACGTCGACTCGCGGTCGACGGAGACAACGCTGGAGATCCCGGTTGGTTTGACGAAAGTCGCGGTGAACTCCTGCGACGCCGCGCAGTGGATCAACATCGAGGCGGAGGTTGAGTTCCCCGAAGACGAGGGCATCACGCAAATCGAAAACTTCGGGATCCGGTACCAGCGCGACGGCACGACGCTGTACGGCTTGAAGCTCGAGGCGGTGATGGACAAGATCCTGAACGACATCTCGCTGGATTACCTGTCGCGCGTGATGACGGACATCCACCAGGACAGCTCGCGGGTCACCGAGAGCCTGACGAGCGAGCGCCAGGCCACGTTGCTGAAGATGGTGTTCAACGGGAACGAGATGAACCGGAACAAGGTGAACGTGTTCATCGCCGAGAAGATCACGCCGAAGCTTCGTGCGCTTCGGTACCTGGACGGCGACGCGCTGGAGGCGGAGCTGAAGCAGGTCATCGGAGACACGCAGCACGCGTTCGACATCACGGAGAACGACGTGGTGATTTTCGGCTCGGCGGGGGTTCTGTTCGCCGGGCCGGAGTGCATTCAGCACGAGACGTTGCTTCTGGCGTTTCTGGCGCTGAAGGCGCGGGAGGATTTCGTCGCCAACTTTTTCAACAGGCTGTTTTTAGTCGCCGAGCACACCGACGAGCAGAGGCGACTCATCGCGGTGCACCACGAGGACCCGACGCACGTGAACAACATCCGGAACTCGTTGGCGAACATCAACGAGGACTGCATCATGTTGGAGGAGATCATGCGCAACCTCGAGGCGAGCGTCGAGAAGGACGCCATTCCGCCCGAGCGCCTGCCCAGCACCAAAGCCGGCAAGCGTCTGTTCCACATCCTGCAGATCCCCAAGATGGAGGCGAGCCTGCGCGGGCGCGTCCGCGACTGCGAGAAGCGGGTCTCGGCGACGCGGCACGAGATAGAGTTCCTGTCCGAGCAGATCGCGAACGTCAAGCGCGCGCTGCGCGAGCAAGTGAACCGGGACACCAAGCACCTGTTCAAGGCGTCTTCCGAGCAGATGAAGCTCAACGACACCTCCAGCGCGCGCGACGTGATGCAGCTCATCTTCGCCGGGTCGCTGAGTTTCGGCATCATCGACCGGTGCACGGGGGAGTGGTCCGTGGTGTGGGACGCGTGGTTCCGCGACTCCCTGCAGTACACGCTCGTGCTCTCCGCCGGGGGCGGGTTCTTCTGGGTCGCGCTCACGCTTTGGCTGTGCGTCGGCGCGTCCGTGCTCGCGTACATGCGACGAAAGCGTGACCAGGTCACCGGCATGGTGCACTTCCTGGCGCGCCTCGACGTGCGGGTGGACGTGCCCAAGTTCTACGCCTACCTCCGGGCGCGCGGCGTGCGCGGCGAGGAGGTGGTCGCGCTGAACCACGCGGACGCCGCGCACATGCGCGTGTTCACGTTCGTCGACGACGGCCGCCGCGAGAGCACGCGCGTCGGCGAGCCGCCCGTGACGGACCTGTGGGACGGGTACCGGCCCGAGGTGGCTCTCGCCCTCGACGCGCGCAACGGCGTGCTGCGCACCGCCGAGGTGACGGCGACGAAACCGAAGCTCGAGCCGGCGCGCGTGTTCCCGCGCGAGCTGCGCGAGCGCCTGGTGGGCGATCTGCGCAGCCACGACGTGCTCGTGGAGGAGGACTTCGACGTTCACAGAGGGGCCGGGCGCGCGCGGTCGGCCCGCTCGAACGGCATCGAGGGTATTTTTGGAAACGCCGCGAACTCGGCGACGGCGAGGGCGAAGCGAACGGCGCGCGAGCTGGAAACGGGCGACGCGCTGGTGCTTTTCGCGCGTCGCCCGGGCGATGTAGCGCGTCGCGAAGTCGTCCTCCACACGCGCGACTTGGCGACGCTGAAGGACCGGTTGGCGCGGAAGTTCTGCCACAAGGTCGAGCACGTCGTCTCCGTCGCGACGACGACGAGCGACGCGGACGGGCTCGAGGCGGAGGAGGACCTCGAGGACGACCAGCAGGTTCGGGCGTTGCGCGCGTACCAGGGCGTGGAGGTGCGGTTTCGGGGGAAGCCCGACCCGGGGATGAGCACTTTCGCGGCGCGCGCGCGCGCGGTGAACCGCGCGCGAGCCGCGGGCGTCAAGGCGAACCTGTTCGACGAGGGCGAAACGAACGCGCCGAAAGGTGTCGCGTCGACGGAGGGCGACCCCGACCCGGACGACTTCGACCCGGAGACGTTCGACGTCGAGGACCTGCTGTACGGCGTCGGGAAAAAAGGCGCCAGGTGAGGCGAAGCGACGCGCGAGCGCTTCGTCGGTGCGCGAGCTCTCGTCTGTGTGAAGGTCGCTACGTTTAGTTCGTACACGACGCGCGCGCGTTCGCGCGCGCGGTTTGCGGAGCGCGCCGGTCGCGTCCGTCCGAAGACGTCCCCGTCACCAGTCGTCGTCGTCCTCACCTTGGGCTCCCGAAAACGCGTCATCCCGCTGCCACAGCCGCATCGGCGTCTCCACCGCGGTCTGACACCCGCGCACGGGCTCCTCCGTCTCGCAGTTCTCGAACACGCACGCGTCGCACCGACCTTCGAGGCAGAAGTGGTCGGCGGAGTCCACGGCGCCGCACCGCATCGCCGCCGCGAGCAGGTTCTCGCCGACGCGCGCGGCGCACCGCACCTCCACCACGTCCTCGGGGTCGGCATCGCTCGGGCGCGCGAAGACGAGCTCCACCGCGTCGTCGGTCGCGCGGGGACGGACGGTCGGTGGAGCCCGTGCGATTCCACGAAACGCGTCGGCACGAGACGCCGAACGGAACGCGACCCGACCCGTCCGCGACCCCGCGGCCGCCCCGGGGACGGGCGCGACGGCCACCGCCGACATCGGTCGTCTAAAAAGTGCGGAGGGCTTCGGCAGGCGGAGGTCAAAAAAGAAGCGACAACCGCCGCGCGCCGGTGCGCGCCGAAACGCAAATCCGGCCGTCGAAACTGCCACCGCGGCGCACCCTTTATCCACGCCGTCGCGATCGCATCGTCGCCACACTCGCCCCGCGCGCCGCACCCACACCCACGATGGCTTCGTTCACCCTCGCTGCATCCGCGGCTCAGTTCGCGGGCGCCAAGCTCGACTCTCGCCGCGCCCCCGCGCCCCGCGCGCAGGGCCGCCGGGCCGTGACCGTCAGCGCCGGCCCCAAGCGCGTGATGATCGCGGGCGCGCCCGCCTCCGGCAAGGGCACGCAGTGCGAGCTCATCGTCGAGAAGTACGGCCTCGTGCACATCTCCGCCGGGGATTTGCTCCGCGCCGCGGTGAAGGAGGGAACGCCCGCCGGCCTCGAGGCGAAGGAGTACATGGACCGCGGCGACCTCGTGCCTGACTCGTGCGTGGTCACCATGGTTGTGGATGCGCTGGACACCCCCGCGGCGAAGGAGAAGGGGTGGCTCCTGGACGGGTATCCGCGCTCGGCGTCGCAGGCGGACGCCATCGCCGAGCAGGGCATCGAGCCCGACTCCTTCCTGTTGCTGGACGTGCCCGACGAGAAGCTCGTCGAGCGCGTCGTCGGGCGCCGCCTGGACCCCGAGACGGGCAAGATCTACCACATGACGTTCTCGCCCCCCCCGGCGGACATCGTGGACCGCCTCACGCAGCGCTCCGACGACACCGAGGAGAAGGCGCTGAACCGCCTGAAGGTGCACCACAGCAACGTCGAGGCGGTGGTCGGCAAGTACGCGGACAAGATGAAGACGATCGACGGCGACCGCGCCAAGACGGAGGTGTTCGCGGAGATCTGCGGGATCATCGACGAGATGTGATGAGACGTTTTTCGGTAGTTCTTTATTTTCGTCTTTCACGCAGTATACGACGTCGCCTCGCCGCGCGCTCGTTCACGCGGGTATTTGCGAAACGCCGCTGGCGCGCACGTCCGAGTTCCCCGCCGTTCCCGCCGCCGCGCGCCTCTGCTGCGCCGCGCGCCGGCGGTGCGCCTCGTCCCCGCCCGCGAACGCCACGCCCTTGTCGATGGACGCTCTGAGCTCGGGAACGAGCTTCTCGAGCTCCGACTTCTCGAACGGCGACAAGCCTCGCGTCGGCAGGCCGTAGTTGTGCTCGACGCCGGACCGCCCGAGCCGCACCTTCGTGGCGAAGAACGGCAGGGACTTCACCGCGTCGCTCGCGACGTACGCGCAGACGGTGACGTTCCGATGGCCCGCGAGCGCGCGCAGGCACGCCGCGGCGAACTCCGCCGCCGCCGCCGCCATCGACAGGGTCGCCGATCCCGCGCCCGCCTTCGCATTCACCACCTCGGTGCCTCCGTTCCGCACGCGCTCGGTGAGGTGCTCGATCTGCGTTTCGGTCAAAGGCGCTCCGGAAGGCGGCGCGGGCGTCACTTGCGACAGCAAAGGCAAGATGGTGACTCCCGCGTGCCCACCGACGACGGGAACGTCGATGTCGTTCGGATCGGCGCCAAGCGCCTCGCTCGCGAAAACGCGCGCGCGCATGACATCCAGGTGCGTGACCCCGAGGAGCCGCTTCGGGTCGTAGACGCCCTGCTTCTTCAGAACCTCCGCCGCGATCGGCACGGTGGAGTTCACGGGGTTGCTGATGATGTTCAAGACCGCCTTGGGGCAGTGCTTGGCGCACGCGGAAACCAAGTCGCGCACGATGCCGGCGTTCACGTTGAACAAGTCGTCGCGGCTCATCCCGGGTTTTCGGGGGATCCCCGCCGGAATCACCACGAGGTGCGCGCCCGCGAGCGCGGCACCGAGCTGCGCGGGACCCGTGAACCCGCGCACGGTGGCGTCCGAGTTGACGTGGCTCACGTCCGCCGCGACGCCCGCCACGTTGGCGATATCGTACAGGTGCAGGTGCTCCACCAGCGCGGTCCGCTTCAGCAGCAGGCTTAGGGGTTGGCCGATGCCGCCCGCCGCGCCGAGCACCGCGACGGTGAAGCCGGGGCGGTGGTGCGCGGGGACGCCGCGCGCGGGGTCGACGTGGTTCGCGAGCGCGCGCACGCGACGCAGGTTATCCGTCACCATCTTTGCGCTCGAGGGTACGCGAGCTTGGGGCGCGTGCGGCGAGACCGTCGCGCGCTCTCGGAATGGGGCGATTCGACGAGGTCCGAAACCAACAACGCCGGGCGGGGTGACTGAGCACCTCGAAAGTCCGTTTTTGGTACCGAAACCGTCGTGGCGCTCCGCGCTTTCGTCGTGGCTCTCCGATCCGTCACGGACGCGCCGCAGTGCGACGAGCGCGCTCCGCAGCGCACGATGCAACGTCCCGGCTCCGCGCTCTCCGCGGGTAAGATCACTTCCAGAGCGGACCCGTCTTCCCTCCGCGGGCGACGGTTCGCGGCTCGGCACATTTCCGAACGTTGACTGTCTTCGGATCCGGCTCGCTCCTCTCTCGGCTCGACGAGGCCCCGACACGCGCCCTACGCGTCTTCTTCCGTGACCGGCAGCGCTGACACGCACGCGCGAACGCACACCAACACACACCGCGCCTCCCACTCGTTTCCACCACGCAGGCGGGCTCTCCGTCCCTCGCGGCGTCGCGGGCGTGCGCGCCCCGCCCCGACCGGGCACGGGCCTCGCTCGGCCCCCCACGTCTTCGTCTTCGCGGGGCGGCGTCGGCGGCGTCGGCGGCGTCGGCGGCTCGCGGCCCGGCGCGGACCTGAGTTATTTCCTGGAGCGCGTTCGCGCGAAGGCGCGGGAGGTGGAGGAGGAGACCGAGCGTCTGACCGACGCCGCGCGCCGCGCGGAGGCGGAGGCGCAGACGTCGGAGAAAGTGCGCCGGCGCAGAGACGGGTTAGCGGCGGAGGTGGATGCGCTCCGCGCGCGCCTCGCCGACGGCAACGTCGCGCTGGACGCCGTGAGCGCCGGGGACGTCGCGCGCGCGCGAGAGGACCTGGAGGCGAAAGCGCGCGAGGCGAGGGCGCGGAGCGCGGACGCCAAGGCGGCGGCGGCCGCCGCCGAGACGGCTCGAACGCGTTCGCTGGCGGAGGCGTCGCGGCTGGAGGCGCAGTGCGCCGAGCGCGCGCGCGACGTGGCGGCGAAGATCGCGCAGCTCCCCCCCTCCGCGCGCGACGCGTTCGAGGCGCTCGAGCGCGAGCGCGCGTCTTTGGAAGACGCCAGAGCAGAACTCGAGCGCACCCTCGAGGAGGTGGCGGAGGCGGCGGCTGAGCTCGAACGCGGCGTGGCGGCGGACCCGCGCAAGCGGCGCGCGCTGGCGCTGCGCGAGAGCCTCGCGTCGCTCGAGGCCAAGCGGGCCGAGCTCGCGGAGGCGCGCGCCCGCGTCAGCCTGAGCCCCGAGGAGCAGCGCGCGCGCCTGAAGGAGCAGATCCGAAGCGACACCGCGGCGACCAAGCGCGCGGAGGCGGACGCGGCGGCGCTCCGCGACGCCGCCCGGGCGGCGGAGGCGAGGCTGGCGGAGGCGAGGGAGTCGGCGCGCGCCGAAGCGGCGGGCGCGAAAAACGCGGCATCGACGCGCGGCGGCGGCGGCGACACCGACGGGCGCGCGACTGCGAGGACGGACGCGGGCGTCGTCGAACGCGATGCCGGATCTGACGCGGAGCGGGAGAAGGCGACGGCGGCGTTCGTGGACGCGTTCGAGTCGAACGCGGCGCGCGCGGCGCGGGCGCAGGAAACGTCGCGGCGCGAGATCCGCGCGTTGCTCGAGGAGACTTCGGAGGCTTTGAACGGGGAGGCGGCGTCCGCGAGGCCCGCGGACGCGCCCTCTTCGGGTCCGCGGTCGGAGCTGGCGGAGGCGGAGGCGATGGAGGGGAAGATTGCCGACGAGCTTCGCGCGCTCGCCGAGCGCTCGGCGAAGGTGCGAAGCGCGCTCGCTTCCTTCGGGGACGCCGAGGAGATCCGCAAGGACCAGGAGAAGGTCAAGAAGGGTCTGGAGAGGGACAAGGCGGCGTACTCGGCGCGGGAGGACGCGCTGCACTTGCTGGTGCGCGCGAACGAGAGGGAGAAGCGTCGGCGGGAGACCTCCGGTGAGGCCGAGACGCCCTCCGCGAAGACCCTGGCTGCTTTGGAGCGGAAGATCGAGCTCGCCGAGGGCGCGAACCACGCGATTCGCATGCGCGTGCGCGCGAAAGAGGCGGAGCTGGACGACGGCGCGGTCTGGGAGGAAATACACGTGATGGTCGCCGAGTTGAACGGCTTGCTCAAGAGCAGAGCCGCGGCGGCGCGATGACGCGCGCGCGTCGCGATCTTCTTTGCGCTTCTCGAAGACGAAGAACGTTTTTTATGAAACGTCTCATCTCGCGCCTTCCCGACGCGGGAAACCTTCTTTCCTGACGATGAAACGTTGGACGCCGCGAAGTGCGCGCGCGCGTCCAGAGGCGGGGGCACCCGAAGCATCGTCGGCGTCGTTGACGCCTGCGCGCCTCCCGCGTATCTGATGAACTGCGAGGTCCACCAGCTCGCGCCCTTGCGGTGCGAGGCGTTCCAGGCCAAGGAGGTGATGCGCGCGGTGTTGCACACCGTCCTCTTCACGCGCGCGCTGGGGGTTGTGCGCCCGCGGGACGTCGACTGCGAGATGTTCGACCTGTCGTACGCCACCTGCGGCGACGAAGACGTGGACGCCGCGGTGGAGTCGCGCCTCGACGCACTCCATGCGTGGCTCCTCCGCAAGACGCGCGAACGCGGCGAGACGCACGCGCGGGTCACGCTTTCCTTCCACGAGCTGAGCGATGAAACCGAGAAGAGACCTGAGAAGCGTCCGACGTCGTGCTGGGAGCAGTGGCGCGTGCCTCTGGAGGTTGTGGTTTTAGACGACAGAGAGGAGCAGCGCTCGCGCGAGCAGCGAGAGCAGCTCTCGCTCGAGCTGCGGGATACGCTGCGCGGCGCTATTCAGCACGTGCTCGGTCTGGCGGGCGAGCGCAAGGACCACATCCCGCCGGTCACGACGGCCAAGGCGGTGTGCTTCCCGTTCGACGTCGGCGGAAGCTTCGCGGAGGAAAAAGAAGAGAGAAACGGCGGCGGCGCGCTCGGGACGCTGAAGAAGCTGCTCGTCGACGCCTCGCCGCCGACCATGCTGAGCTAGCTCGACAAAGAAGTGCCCACCCGAAGAGAAATCTCACACCGTCGATTTGAGGCGGCGCGGGCGGACGCGAGCGCGAAGCGCGTCCGTCGTCGGTTCGCGCGTAAAGGTGTTTTTTTTTTTGAAACGGCGTCGCGTCGACGCGACGGCGCGCGACGCGACGCGCGCCGGGGAATTTAGACTAAAAAGTCAACTCGCCTCCCCCGCGCGCCTGGCCTTCTCGCGCTCGCGCCGCCTCTTATACTCCGCGCGCACGCGCTCCGCCTCCTTCGCGTCCACGCGCCCGTCCAGCACGGCGGCGACGCGCATCTGGAACTCGATCTCGTTCGCCTCGAGCTCTTCGTCCGACACGCGCTTCACGGGAAACCACGCCGGCGTGACCCAGTCCACGCCGCCGTCTCGTTTCCGCACGCTCTTGAACCCCGCGCGCGCGCAGAGCCACTCGGTGTTCGCGGGGTCGAGCAGGAAGTGCGCGCCGCCCGCGGCGGCGCCGAACGCCGCCGCGCCCGCCGGCGAGTACGGGCGGCCGCGCCACGCCGTCGCGCACGCGCTCCCGACGAGCGCGCCCCCCGTGAAGGAATTCACCCAGTCGTCCTTCTGGCGCACCAGCCTCGTCGCCTCCTTGGCGCACGCGAACGAGGCTCCGACCAGGGTGACGTTGCCCGCGACCGCGGCGATCGCGGGCGCGAAGTCGAGGCGTTCCGTGTACAGCGCGTACCCCGCGCCGGAGGCGAGGCCCGCGGCGAACGACCACGCCGTGTGCTCGGCGACGCGTTCGCGCCACCCCGGATTGCGCAGGGGCGGGCGCGGGGGCGGGCGCCCGAAGAGAGACCCAGGTGGGAGGGCCGGGAGGGGGGACGCGGAAATCGACGCATCTTCCGTCGTCGACGTCGCCGACGTCGCCGCCTTCGGCCGGGAAAACACCCCCATCGCGCGTGACCCGCGCCCCTCGCGATCTGCTAGAAACGGCGAAAGTGCGGACACTTCCAAATCTCGCGGAGGCAGGCGGTCTGGGCGGGCGTCAGGCCGTCAGCCCGATATGCTTTTTCTCGTTGCTTTATTCCTCCTTCGCGCGCCCCGAGTGACAGCGCACGATGACAGCTCATCCCGCGCCCGCGATGACGGCGCGACCGGCCCTGCGCGTGGGCGCTCGTCCCGCGCGCGAGCCCGCGCGCGCCGCGAGCGCGCGCGCCTTCGTCCCCGGCGCGGTCCGCGCGCGACTCAGATCGGCCTTTATCCACACGCGAGCGCCGGTTCGCCGATCGCGCCGAGGCGCTTCGCTCGCCGCGGGCGACGAGGCGCGCGAGTCTGCGAGAACGTTCTCGTCGGACGAGCTGGCGACATCCTCCTCCTCGGTGGCGGATCCGGCGGCCGCTGACCTCGCCGAGACGCAGCGCGTCCCCAGGAAGGTGTGCGTGTTCGTGGAGCCCTCGCCGTTTTCGCACGTCTCCGGCATGAAGAACCGCTTCCTGCGGCTCATCGAGAACCTGGTGGAGTTGGGGGACGAGGTGGTGGTCGTGACCCCGGACCGGAACCCGCCGCCCACCTACGCGGGCGCGACCGTCATCGGCGTGCACGGCTTCAAGCTCCCGTTCTACCCGGGAGACACCTTGCTTCTTTCCTACGCGTTTGACAAAAAAGTGCGCACGATGTTCGCCGACGCGTCGAGACGCCCGGACTTGATCCACTGCTCGTCCCCCGGCGCGCTCATCTGGACGGCGAGCCACCTGTCGAAGAAGTACGCCGTGCCGCTCGTGCAGTCGTACCACACGCACATCCCGCACTACATCCCGCAGTACACCTGGGCCGGCTTGGTGAAGCCCATGTGGGACTGCATCCGCATCTGGACCAGGCGCGCCGACCTGACCATGGTCACGAGCTCGATCCTGAAGGAAGAGCTCAAGGGCGAGCGTTGCCCGCGGCTGGAGGTGTGGCAGAAGGGCGTGGACACGGTGACGTTCAACCCTTCGTTTCGCAGCGAGGAGATGCACGCGCGTCTGTGCGGCGGCCGACCGGGAAAGGTGATCGGGTGCGTCGGGCGCCTGGGCGCCGAGAAGAACCTGAAGGCGCTGCGGACGATCCTGGAAGGTTTGCCGGAGGGCACCAACCTGGCGCTCATCGGCGACGGCCCCGAGCGCGCGTCCCTGGAGAAGCACTTCGAGGGCACGAACACGACGTTCATGGGGATGATGCTCGGGGACGACCTTGCCGCCGCGTACGCGTCGCTGGACGTCTTCGTGATGCCCTCCGAGTCCGAGACGCTGGGGTTTGTGGTGATGGAGGCGATGGCGAGCGGCGTGCCCGTGGTGGCGGTGCGCGCGGGGGGCCTGCAGGACATCCTGACCAACGCCCCCGAGGTGGGCCGGCTGTACCCGTCGCAGGACTACGCGGAGGCGGCGCGCGCGACGGCCGAGCTGCTCGCGGACGAGGCCGAGTGGACCCGCCAGCGCGTGGCGTGTCGCGACGCCGTGGAGGAGTGGTCCTGGATGGCGTCCAACCGGAAGCTGCGCGACCGGCAGTACGCGATGGCGCTCAGGCGCTTCGCGCGCAACCGGCGCCTCCGCGTCTTCCTCGACCTCGTCGAGTCGCGCCGGCGGCTGGCGAAGGCGGCGAAGACGGTCCTCACCGCGCAGTGGTTCCTGCAGTTCGGGACGTACGCCCTCGCCGTGGGGGCGCTGCTCGGCGCGAGGGCGCTGCTCGGCGGCGGCGCCGACGCCGCGACGGCGGCCGCGGCGGCGGACGTCGCGGCGGGAAAAGCCGGCTTCGACTCGGTTTTGGCGGCGGCGCGCACCGTCGCCGGCGCGGCGGGCTCGTTCGCGCCCGCGGCGATGGCCACGATCGTGGCGCTCGCCTCGGTCGTCCCGTTCGTCCCCACGCAGCCGTTCTACGCGCTCTGCGGCGCGTTGTTCGGGACGTACGAAGGGGCGCTGGTCGCGGCGCTGGGCTCGCTCGAAGCCGCCGCCGTGGCGTTTCTGTTCGCCAGGCAGCTCGGGCGGCGCCGCGTCGCGGACGCGCTGGCGGACCCGAAGTGGATCGGGCCGAAGCTGGGCGCGCCCGCGCGGCGGCTGGTGCGGGAGACGCTCGCCGACGCCGAGCGCGCGTTTCTCGGGACCGAGACGACGACGAAGGCGCGGGCGCGGGCGCAGACGGGACGTCTCGAGACGTTTTCGAAACTCGCGCTGTACCGTTTGGCGCCGCACGCGCCGTTCACCGTCGCCAACTACGTGCTCGGGCTGAGCGACGAGAAGAGGCTCTCGTTCAAGCTCTTCCTGGGGAGCACGCTCGCGGGTATCGCGCCGTGGTGCTTCTTCTACGCGATGGTGGGTGCCGCCTCCGGCGCCGCCGCGGGCGGCGCCGGCGCCGCCGCGGCGGCGGCCGCGGCGCAGACGACGCGCCTCGTCGCCTCCGGCGCGGACCTGCTCGTCGCGCTCGCGCTCGCCGCCGTGCTGACGTGGCAGCCCGCGCGCGCCTGGCGGGCGGCGAAGGCGTTCGGCGAGGAGGCCAAGCGGAAGTCGCTGGCGGCGTGAGACGCGAGAGGCACGGAGCGCTCGTGTTCAGCGCGAGGCGAGACCTGGACGCGACAGAGAGGCAGGCTCGAACGTGTGAATACAGGAGTTACGACCACGCGTGACCTACGACGAAGAGCGCGTTTTTTTTTAAACCCGTACTACGACGTCGCCGGCGTCGGTCGTCTCCTCGCGCCGTCGTCGCTCGCGCCGCCGCGCGCGCGCGCGGTTCACATCTCGGCTCACGCGTAGCGGTCGTAGTGCCCCCCGAGGTGCGACGCGGGCCTCGCCGCGAGCACGCACGCCGGCGCGCCGGGCGCGGCGCCCCTCTGCGTCGCCGCGCACGCCGCGGACGCCGCGGACGAAACGCGCTCAGCTGAAATCTGCGCGGCGACGCGCGCGCGCCGCGGCGCCGCGGACGGCGGTTTAGGCTCGGCGCCCGGAATCTGCAGCGCGCGCAGCGCGTCGCGCGCGCGGCGCATCTTGTCGCTCATCGGCGCGACCGTGCGTGTCGGCGCGCCGGACGTGAGCGGGGTGGCGCGGACCGTCGGCGACGCGACGAATTGCGTCGAGCGCACGCGCAGACACGCCGCCGCGTCGAAAGGAGCTTCGTCCGTCGCGCGCGCGAGCGCGCGCGCCTCCGTTTTCGACGGAGGCGCGTTTTCGTTTTCGTCTTCGTCTTCGGCTTCGTCTTCGTCTTCGGCTTCGCCGCGCGAGCCGAAGTCCCGAAGTCTTGACGCGCGCTCGTCCGTTCGGGGACGCGCCGGGCGCGACGCGACGACGAGGCTCCCGGGCGCGCTCGAGCCCCGCGCCCGGTACTCCGCGAGGACGTCTCCGAGCCGACGCGCGCGGTCCGCGGAGGAGCCGACCGACGCGGACGCGCGCGCGGGGTGCGCGGCGGAGGCGGCCCCCATCTCCCGCCGCGCCGCCTCGACGCGCGCGAGCGTCGCCGTCGCCATGGACAGACGCCGGCGCGTCGCGCTCTCCACCGACGTCTGACTGTCGCGACTGCCGCGGCGCGCGAGACCCGCGTGAGACGGTCCCGGGCCGGAGGCGCGCGCCGCGCGCTCGGCGGAACGGCGCCGGGTGCGCTCGAACGGCGCCGCCGCCGAGACGGTCCCGGGACGAGGCGCCGCCGCCGCGAGGGTGACGTTTTTCTTTGTCGCGCTCGGGCTCGCCGCCGAGTGCCCCTCCGACCTCGAAGCGGCGACGCGGGCGGTGCGGGCGGCGTCTGACTGATGGTGCGTCGTGACGGCGGGCGCGGCGCTCGGTCTCGAAAGAACGAGACGTCGATTCGCGAGCGCTTCATTCGACGGCGCGACGGCGCCCGCGAACCCTCCGCCGCGCGTCTTCTTTCTTCGCGCGTGTTCTTCGTCAAACGCCTCGAGCACGGGGACCCTCTCGGCGTCGCCGCGCGCGAGCTCAGACTGCTCGCCGCGCGTTTTCGTCGCGTCGAGACCGAGGACGCCCGCGTCGAGATGTTCCGCGAGCGTCGATTCCCGCGACGACACCGAACCGCCGGTGCCGAACCGGCCGGGCGCCGTCCGGCGCAGGAGCGCGCGCGTCTCGCGAAGAAGCGCGTCGAGGCTCTCTTCCGACGTCTCGAAACCCTCCTTCGATCGTCGCGTCTCCGCCCCGTCGAAGGCGGACATTAAAAGCACAGAGCTCGTCTCCGCTTCGAGCGCGCGGTCGTCGTCGTCGTCGGACACGTCCGTAGACGTAGACGCGCGTGTCTGACGGGACGCGTCATCTTTTCCCTCTCGCGCGTGACGAAGCAGTCTCTGAAACGCGTCGTTCGCGTCCGACGCGCCAGGGGCGGGTTTTTCCGTCGCCGGATCCGCCGCGCGCGAGGCTTCCGCGTCGTCCGAACGGCTCGGTCCGAACGCGTCGGTCAAAAAAGCCGCGCCCGCGCGGTCGGCGCGGTCGTCCACCGGCACGACCGGCGTGCCGCGCGTGAAACGCACGGTCGGTCGCGCCGAACGCGCGTTCGCGGCGGAGGATGGTTTCTTTTCCGAGTCTCGCGAACGCGCCGCGAAAAGAGACTCGGGCTCGACTGTTTCCGGCGCGTCTGCGTCTTCCAGCCTTTTCGAGTCGGGCGACCCGGCGGAGAGTTGACCAGCCTCCAGTGAACTCGCGCTGTCGCGCACGACGCGCGAGGCCGCGCGAACGCGTACCAGTTTCGGTCGCAGCGCAGCGCCGCCTCGCGTCTGCGGCGTCGAGTGGCGGCACCCCATGTTCGCCCCGATCCCGCGAGCGCCGCCGCGAGTCGAGCGCGTTGACGCGCGCGCGGCGGTCAACCCTTTCCCGATTGTCGATTTGGGAGTTCCTCTTGTTCCGTCTCGGGGGAGAGGATCGGGTCAGGCGAGGACGAGCAGGGGGGATCCAGGGGACGAGGACACCGAGCGCGAATGAGCGGCGAGAGAACGTCCGCGCGCCTCCTGTGCGCGTCGCCCGCTCGCTTTCAAGAGACCCACAGGCACGCGCTTGCGAAAGTGTCTCGGATGCGGAAAACGGCCGAGGCCGAACGCGTGTGGGCGTTGACGATTTCGGACAGCTGGCGCGTTTCCGATGAACTTCTTCATCGCGATAGTAAGTTCTCGCGGTCAAGCCCCGATCGAGACTCGGTCAACCTCCCGGTTCAACGAACAGGATCGGCTTTTAGATCGCCTCTCGCGCGCGAAATTCGCGGCTCGGAGCGATTTGGTCCACTACTCGGCGGGTCTTCAGCTCCCGTGCGCTTGCCCGCGCGGACAGACTCAGAATGGCGACCGCGGCGACCGCGGTCCGGACGTGCTTCCCCGTCGCGGGGCGCGCGTCGAACCGCCTTTCGCTCTCGCGACGCGCGACGCGCGTCGCGCCCCGCGCGTCCCACGACGACGAGGCTCCCATGGACGTGCCCGAGGACGCGTTCCGCGACGCGCAGGGGCACCCGGTGACCCCCGAGCGCAAGGCTGCGCTCGCGCTCGGGAACCTGTTCACCATGGCCGCCACGCGAGTGATTTTGGACCAATTCACCGGCACCAGGCATAGGTCGCCGGTGTACCACAAGATGGTGGACTTCCTCGCCGCGAACCCCCTGCGCGACGGCAACGAGTGGCTTGCGAAGCTCATGCGGGACCCGGATAATGACCTGCGGGTCACCGCGCTGCGCATCATCGAGACGCGCCGGGTGTTCGCGGAGACGGAGTTCAACTGGGAGATTTGCCAGCGCGTCGCGACGGAGGAGACGGAGGAGGACACGCTGGAGATCACCAGGGCGTTCCTGACCAGCACCCTCAGCGCTGAGGGCTCCGGGGAAGAGGTGCGGGCGAACGCGCAAGAGGGGTCGACCTCCTCCTACTGGTGACCGACCGAGTGTAAAAAATTTCACCCCATAAAAAAACGATCAACGTCTCGATGAACGCGTTCCTTCACACCGCACGAACCTCGATCGATCAAAGCCGAAGCCGCGTGCCCCCAGCATGTCAGAGACGGTGAAAACTGGCACGCGCCTCCTTCCGAAGCCGGGATCAACCCACTTCCGCATTCACCTCGCGCACGCACGCACTCGCCGCGCAGCGAGACGGCGCGCGGTTTCCCAAACGCGCGCAGCGCCCGTGATCGCGAAGGAGGCACGCGCACGATGCCCACTCGAGGCGCGTCGCGAGGCGGCCCCTCCGGCCAGCTTTCGATGAACGACGATTTGGTGAACCAATTGCTGGGCAGCGCCGTGGGCCCCACCAAGAGCTTCAGCGTGGAGCAGTTCGCGGAGATGTTCAAGCCCCCAGCCGCGGGGGGCGCCGCGACAACTTCGGTGGCGGCTGCGTCGTCGCCGCGCAGTCGCGCGCGGCGGGGCAGCGCGAATCCCACCACCTCCAGCGGCAGCGGCAAGACGTCCGAGGAAATTTGGAAAAATATCCAGCTCTCGGGCGCGGATAGCCTGCAGGGACCGCCTTCGATCCTGCCGACGCCGCAGGGCTCGGGCGCGCTCCATCCGCTCGACGCGCTCACCGGCAAGCTCTCTATCCCCACCGGGAGCATGCTCTTCCCGCAGAAGTCAATCGAGCGGCTCGTGGACGAGCACGCCGGCGGCGCCTCGCGTCCGGCGACGGAGTGGATGGACATGATGCTCGCGTCGCTGCCGAGCGCGCCCAAGGGCCTGCAGCCCACGAACAGCGCGCGCCTGGCGCTCGAGAACGCCGCCGAACGGCTGGTGAGCGAGATGGACGCGAGCCCCGGCAGGGGCGCGCGGGGGGGCGCGCGCGGCGCGCGGGGCGCGTCTCTGCTCGGAAGGACCGCGTCCGTCCGCGGAGACGCCGCCGCCGCCGGGGCGCGGCGGGGCGCGGCGGGCGCGGCGGGCACGAAGAAACGCGGCCGCGCCGCTGTGGAGGCGGGCGACGCCGAGCGCAAGCCGTTCACGCTCCCGCCTAAGAAGAAGGGGCGCAAGAAGAAGGGCGAGGTGGATACCGAGACGGAGGAAGAGAAGCAGATGCGCGCGGAGGAGAGGCAGCGCAAGAACCGGGAGAGCGCCGCGCGGTCGCACAGGCGGAAGGCTGAGCTCGCGGGCGCACTCGAGAAGCGCGCCACCGACGCCGAGGCCAAGGCGGAGCGGCTCGAGAAGGAGGTGGCCAAGTTGAAGGCGGAGATCGCGAAGCTGAAGAGGAAGTGAGAGACGCGTCACGCGTTTTTTTAGCGGGGAAGCGCGCGAAGAGACGAACGGCGAAGAAAGAAAAAGAAGGCGTATTCTCTTCTTCCCGCGCGATACTTTAACGAAGAGCGCCGAGACCGATCGGAGCGTGACTTACGACGCTCTTGAACGCGCTTTTCCCGCGAGAAGAAGTGTCCTTCCTTTTCCCGTCCATCCTACGGCGAACGCGGCCCGAGGACGTCGGCGTCGTCGGCGCCGGCGCCGGCGGCTCCCGAGACGAGCCGACCGTCCGTCTCGAGACGCCGCGTCTCGACAATCCTGCGAAACTCGGCGAGCCGTTTCGCGGCGTACCCGGCGTAGTCGAAGTCGATCGTCGACGTCCTCGCCTGCATGGCCGCCCACAGTCCCCACCACAGGTGCGACACGGGGTAGAACGCCTCGGTTTCGAGGCGCAGCCGCGTGACGGCGGCTTCGTCGAGAGGACCTTCGTCGCCGAGGTACGCCGCGCAAAAGTCCCGCCGAAACGCCCTCGTCGGCAACCTCCGCCAGTCGCACTCGAACCCGGCGTGCTCGATGAGATGGTTCGCCAGGTCGAACCCGCGCGGGCCGTAGCACGCGTACTCGAAGTCGATCAGGGTCACGTCCGGGTCGTGGCCCGCGCGCGCGCGGGCGTACCCGGCGGGCAGCATGATGTTCCCGGCGAGCGCGTCGTTGTGCAGCAAAACAGTCGGCGCGTCGACGGCGCGCTTGGTCGCCGCTTCGAGCGCGTCGACGTCGGCGGACATCCGCGCGAGGCCGAGCGCCTCCAGCCGCGGATCCGCGTCGTGCGCCGAGTCGGTTTCCGTCGTCGCCGCTTCGTGCCACGAACGCATGATGTCCCACGTTCGGGGAACGAGGGTGCTTTCTCTCGCGTCAGAGTGTGTTTCGCGCGGCGCGGCGACGCGGCGCGCGCGCACGTCGCACGCGTGGAACCGGCGAAGCGCCCTCGCGACGGCACGCGACACGCGCGCATCCGCCATCTCATCCGGCGCGGCGGGTCGCGCGTCCGCGAGAAACGCCTCGAGCCGACCGTTTTCGAAGACGCCGAGACACCGCGCGCCGAACCCGAACGCGTTGAGCTCCGTCAACGCCGCGGCTTCCGTCTCGCGGTCCAGGAACTTCTCGGTGCCCCGCCCGAACACGCGGAGCACGACGGGTTCGAGTTGGCCGTTTTCGTCACCCTCGGCGCCCTCCGAGGCGGACGAGGGCACGACTCTGTGCAGCGAGTTAGTGATGCCGCCGGCGACGGGTTCGAGGCGCGCGGCGGCCACGCCGGACCACGCCGGGAGGAGCGCGCGGCACACGGAGAGCGCGTCCGCGCGGAAGATGGCTGGCTCTCGGTCTGCGCGGGCGAGGCGTCGGACGGGAAGGTCAGTTTCGGGACGCGCGCGAACATCCCCGAGCGGGGACGTGGGGACGCGACGCGGGTGGGGACGCACGTGGGTCGAGGATCGTGTCCACTCGAGGAGGGGACGACGGGGATTGCATGTCCGGACGACGACGAGCGAGCGCTCGGCGGATCACTTCCGCATCGTGGCTACTCCGCGCGCACGCATCGCGCGGGCTGACAGTGACGAACACACGAGGATGACGCGTCGTTTTGTTTTCTTCGTCGCTTCAGGTACGAGGCGCTACGAGGAAACGAGTTGCGAGTGCGCGTCAAAATCTCACATCTCGGCAGCAACCGCGCGCGGCTTCACTCCGCGGCGGAAGGCCCGGATTTCCTTTTCTTCTTCGGGGGACCAGACGCCTTTTTCTCCGCGCGCTTCGCCGCGCGCTCCGCCGCGTCCTTGGCGAACTCCGCCGCCGCCGCGAAGATTTTTTCGCGCGTCGCCGCGCCCTCCACCGGGACGTCCTCCAGGTCCGACATCGTGAGCGTCTTGAGCGCGTCCAGGGTGACTCCCCGCGCGGCGAACGCCGCGGCGAACTCGCCGAACCCGCGGAATTCCAGCCAGTTCGTCACGCGCTTGTCCCCGGCCAGCTCGCGGTCGCCGTCACCCCATCCGGCGGCGCCGACGACGGGCTTCTTCTTCCCCTTTTTCTTTCGCGCCGCCGGATCGCTCGGCGCGTCGTCGGCGACGGCTTCGCTGTCTCGCGCGGAGCTCTTCTCCGGGTCCGGGGGCGTTTTCTTCCGGGTCTCCTTCGTCTCGACGCCTTCGCACGCGGGCGTCTTGTCGGCCTTCTCGGAAGACACGCGACGCCGTCTCTTCGTCGCCGCGTCGACGTCGACGGTTTCGTCGACGGTCCCCTCGGCGCGTCCGTCGTCCGTCTTGGCCGAATCCCGGGGCGCGTCCTCGTGCGCCGCCTCCTCCGCGCGCCCGGCCTCCTCGGCGACCGCCGCGTACGCCTCCGCCGCCGCCGCCTGCGGCGTCTTCGCGAGCGGCGGCCTGAACTCGAACGCCTCCGCGCCGGCGCCGACGCGCTCCATCAGCGGCGCCTCCGAGGGCTTCAAACCGGGCTTCGCGTTCTGCGCGAGGCCGCCGGCGGGCTTGCCGGGCGTCTTTCCGTACTTCGTCCCGGATTTGCGCACGCCCTGCACACGCAACGCGCGCCCGTCCCCGCCCCCCCCCGCCTGGATCTTCTCCGCGCGCTGGTCCGCGTTGTTGGCCGCCTTGATCAGGCGTCCCGCGGTCGTGGTGGGCTTCGCCTTGAGCGCGTCGTCGCGGACCATCGCCACCTTCCGCGGGTCGCCGATGGCCGCCACAGCCGCCTCTGCCGCCTCGCGCTTCTCCGCCGCCTCGGCGAACGCCGCCGCGATCACCGCCTCGGGGGACGTGAGCACCGCCGAGGGCGTCGATGCGGGCCGGCCGGCGGGCCTCGCGCCCGCAGTCTTCGCGGCCTTCGATGTGGTCTTGCCCGGGGTCTTGAACGCGGAAGTCCCGGGTTCGAGCTTCAGAGCGCTCTGGAGCGCGTGCGCCTCGAGGCCCCGGCCGAGCCCGCGCCGCGCGCGCGCCTGCTCCGCGTCGGCGTCGACGCCGAGCAATCCGGCGACGACGTGCGGGTCGATGGCGCCCGCGGCGTATAGACGCGCAGCCTCGGGGTGCTTCCGCGCCAAAGCCGCTGCGACGTCGCCCTCCTCTTCCTCCGCAGACGTCTCCTCGTCGGCCCACGATTTCGGGTTGTACACCTCCTCGGCGAGCACGCGCTCGAGCGCGTTCAAAACCGACGCCAGCGCCGGGTCCAGCGACGCCGCCGCGACGGGGTCCTCCCACGCCCCCCCGTTTTCGCTCGCGTTCGCTCGAATCGTCTCGCCGCGCGCGTGCGACGCCTTCCGGACGCGCGCCTCCTCTTCCTCGGCGGCGAGCCGAAGCGTCGCCGCTTCCGCCGCCTTCGCCGCCTCCGCCGCGGCGGGGTCGAGTTCTGGACCCGCGCCATCCGCCGCCTCCGCCGCCGCGGCGCGCGCCGGGGCCGCGCCCCCCTCGTCGGCGACGCCGGCTGCGCCACCGGAGGCGTCTTCCGCCGGAGGCTCCTGAGGGGCAGCCGCGGAAGCGACGGCTCTCTTCTGCTGCTGCGCGTTCTTGAGCTCGGCGGCTTTGGCTGTCTCCTTGCGCTGGCGCTGCGCGCGCGCCGGCGACGCCGCCGCGGCGGGAACCGCGCCGGCGTCCGACGCCCTTCGCCGAGCCTCCGCCCCCGCGGCGGCGCCCGCGGGGTCCCGCGCCTCCGCGCTGACATCCGCGGGTCTCAGCGCGGGCGCTCTCGCCGCCGCCGCGGCGACCACCGCCGCCGCGCACCGCAGCGCGCGGCGCGCGCCCATCTTGTACCCGAGCCGGAACACCTCGGCGCTCGGCTCGGGGTCCTCGGGGAGCTCGGCGAGCGCGCGCGCGGTTTCGTTGCTCTGCATCGTCGCCAGCACCGCCAGCACCTTCTCGTCCGTCACCGGGAACTCCTCCTCGGGCGGGAGCTCGCCGTAGTCGTAGTTCACGCCGTCTGTGTCCATGGCGTGCATCGCGGCCACGCGCGCGGGGTTGCGCCGGCGCTCGCGCGCCTCCTCGCCGAGCGCCGAGACGCCGGGCTGCCCCCCGGGCGCGCGCGACGGAGGCGAGTCCTCCTTGGCCGCCGCGCGCCGCGACGAGGCGCCGCCGCCGCCGCCGCCGCGACCGGAACCTCCGCCTCTGGGTCGGCCGGGACCCCGGCTCGGTCGCGGTGGCTCGTCGTTCCCGCGTCGCCGTTCCCGCAAACGCGACCCGGGTTTGGCGTCCGCCTCGGGGTTCTCCTCACCGTCATCCTCCTCCTCCTCGCGCTCCTCCGCCGAGCCCGCGTCCAGGGGCTCGTCCGCGTCCGAGGCGGGCGCGCCGCCCGCGCGCGCGACGAGACGCACCTTCGTTTCGGCGGCGAACAGGTCGAGCACCTCCACGTCACCGTCGTCGTACTCCACCTTGGACATCACCAGCCCGCCCTCGCCCGCCACCTGGTCCGCCACGGCGCCGAAGAACCACTCCTGCTCCTTGCGCCAAAAAACCGCCACGCGGCAGCCCACCGCGAAGTCGCCCGCCGAGCGCACCTTAACTTTCGAGCGCCTCGGCCGGCCGCGCGGCGCCGCGACGCGCGACGCGCCGGAGCCGCGCCCGCGCCCGCGCCCGCGCCCGCGCCCGCGCCCGCCGCCACCGGGAGGGCGACCGGGCCCGCGGCGAGGCTTCTCGTCGGGGGCCGCGTCCTCGGCCTCGTCGTCCGCGGCCCCGGAGTCTTCCTCCGGCGACGGCGCGCCCGGCGGGTCTCCCGAACCGTCCCCCGTGGCCGGCTCGTCCACGTCCATCGCGTCCGGTCGCGCGGCCGCAGCGCCCGCGGCGAGTTCTGGACCCGCACCATCCGCCGCCTCCGTCGCCGCGGGGCGCTCCGCGGCGTCTCGGTCTCGCGGCGCGTCCCCGGCGTTTGCGGCTCGGTCGTCCTTTGGAAGCGCGCGGCTGAAGTCCTCCGGGTGCGCGGCGGCGTACCCCGCGAGGTACTCGGCGTACGTCGCCTTGGCGTCCTCGGCGACGTCGCCCGACGCGGCCCACGCCTCGCCGCCGCCGGCGCGCGCCGCGGCGACGTACGCGTCGAAGAGGCCGACGGGAAGCGCCGCCGCGTCCGCCGGGCCGCCGTCGCCGAGTCCCTCGCGCAGGAAGGCGAGCTGCGCGCGGGTTCGAACGGAGTGTCAGCGTCGCGCGTTTCCGTTTCGCGCGGGAGACGACGGGCGATCGCGTCGCGGCGGCGCGCGTCGCGTGACGCGGCCCGCGCGAAACAGCGCGTGACACACGGAAGAAACCGTTTCTTTCCGAGAGAGGGACGGCTTCGCGATCGCGTCGGGCGGCAGCGAAACCGTCAAAACTTCAAACGCGGACGCGCTCGATCGGTTCGAAACCCGACGACCGCGGGCCGACTGTTTGCCAGTGCGGTGCTGGCACGCGAAAAATAGGATCAGGGCGGGGGGTGCGCGCGCATGCGATCGCGCGGGGCGCGCGGGGCCGAGCGCCGCGCGCGGAGATCGTGGGGAGGCGTACCAGATCTTTGAGGAACTCGCGCTCGGCGAGTTCCGCGAGGGGTTTGCGCGGCGCGGCGACGCTGTTCATATCTGCCGGCTGATGCTAAATCCCTGTAATCCGCTGGTCGTATTTTATTTTCCAAGGCGCCGGGGGACAGCGGGAACGGCACGGGCGAGGCTCGAAAGCGCTCGGGTCAAACGTGTAAGCGCGTACGCGTGATCCCGCCGCGATGGGCGCGCACGAGTATCTGTCGGCGCGGGGCGCCTGACGCTCTGCGCGCGCGCGAATCGCTCGCCAGCTGAAAGTAGTAGCAGGCTGGTATCGAAGCTTGAGCGAGAAAGTTTTTTCTCGTCGGACGTGACTGGTCCCGAGAAACGGCTCCACGTCTGCGCACAGTCGAGGCGCGGCCGAGCGTCCGCCCGCGTCGCGCCGCGTGCCATCGCGCGTGGTCACCTCGCGCGTGGTCTCATACGCGCGGGAAGCCGAAGTCAACCCCGCCCCGGGGGCACACTAGGGTGCGGCGGTCAGTATTCTTGGGAGGGGGACGTTCCGGGACGCGGTTGACACCCGAGGGCGATGCCGCCTTCCGAGACCTCGGCGCCGCCGAGCTACCCCGCGCGGGTGGTGCGGTACCTCTCCGAGCGCAGGCACGCGCTCGAGCGCGGCGCGGTCGAGCGCGAGGCGTACGACGCCGAGGTCGAGCTCGTGTTTGAGCGCGTGCTCGAGGACACCGCGCGCGGGTGCGCGACGAAGATCCTCACCGTGAACGCACTTCGCGAGGCGAACCTGTGCGACGAGAAGACGGCGGCGAGGTACGTGACGCTGTGCGTCGGGGCCCACAGACGCGGCGGTGCTCCGATGCCGTTTCGAGAAGACGACGCGATCGAGCGCGACGCCGCGATCGGAGGGACCGCGAACGCGCGTCTCTCCTCCGCGACTAATTACTCATACGGCGAGACGCCGCGCGACGCGGAGCCTCGCGCGAGACGAAACACGGAGGAGGGACGCGCGAGGACGACGTTCGAGAACACGCGGTGGCACTTCGAGCCCGGCCGCGACCCGTGGGCGTTCGCGTACGACGAGGACACGCACGTGATGCGCGAGATGGAGTACTTGGCGGCCAAGAGCCGCGCGATGTGTGCGCGCGCGCGCCGCGCGGCGGACGCGCGGGCTGGCGAGGCGGCAAGCGCGGCGGCAAGCGCGGCGGCGGCGGAGGCGCGAGGGAGACGCGTCGAGCTCGGCGAAGACAAAGTCTCGAGCGACACGCGCGACGCCGGCGCGGGCGCGGGCGCGACAGACGGGACTTCTTCGGGGACTTCTTCCGACGCGACGACTGGGGCGACGTCGTCGTCATCTTTGCATCCGTCCGAGAAGGCCGAAAAACTCGCGGACAAAAAAAAGCGAAGGACACGACGGGTCCTCGCAGCGACGGCGACGTCCGCGCGCCGCGCGGAAGCCGCCGCGCGCGACGTCGCGCGCTTCGCGGCGGAGCTGGAAAAGAAGTACCCGTTTCCGCGAACCGTTTCCGCGAGCGGCGACGGCGAGGGTCCCCTCTCGGGTCCCTCGCCGTCGTCGGACGTTTTCGCGTTCGAGGACGGCGTCCTCGCGTCGTGGGACGACGTCGATCCGAGGCGGCCCGAGGAGGCCGCCGTGCCCGTGACCGTGCACTGGACGGATGTGCGACGGGCGCCCGCGTCGGAGGGAGGCTCCGCGGACGCGCGCGTCGCGCCGGACGAGGACGTGCGCGGCGAAACAGTCGCCGAGACGACTCTCGCGACGACTGTCTCTGGAAACCACCGGACAGACGTGGACGTCGATCGTCGCGCGGGTCCGTCTCCGTCGGTGGTTGAACCGAAGGAGACGGACGATTGCGTCGCGGCGATGGTGCGCGCCGCCGTCGAGCGCGTCCTCCGAAGAGAAGAAGAAGAAGACGCCTCTTCTCGGCGCGGTCTCGCCCACCCGGTCGACCGGACGTCGGACGATTCGCGAGACGCGTCGGCGTCGCCGCCGCCGGAACGCCCAGGGCGGGTTCCCGCCAGGAAGGCGCTCCTGGTCGGGTGCGCGTACTTCGCGCCGACGCGGCCGGAGATGACGCGCGTACGCGGCGCGCTGAACGACGTTGCGTCTGTGCGCGAGGTCCTGACTAAATGCCACGGGTTCGACGCGGACGATCCGGAGCGAACGCGCGTGTTGATCGATCGCCCCGTCGAACGCAAAGGCGACCCGAGGTCTTTTTTCGGCGCCTTCGCCGGTACCTCGCGCGGAGGCCGAGCCGGGTCGAATTCCGATCCCGATTCGAGCGACGACTGGAAGACGGGACTCGCGGCGCCGCCGCGGCTGCGACGCGCGCCGTCCTCCGCGCCGACCCTGGCCAACGTGCGCGCCGGCTTGGCGTGGCTGACGCGCGACGCGAAGGCGGGCGACGTTTTGTTCTTCTACTTCAGCGGGCACGCCACGCAGGTTCCCTCGCCCGTCGCCGAGACGGGCGAGCTGGACGGCGCGGACGAGGCGCTGTGCACGGTGGACACGGACTGGGAGACGTGCTTCGGTCTCACGGAGCGGGACTTGGTGCGCGACTTCTTCGCGCGCGTTCCGCCGGGCGCGACGGGCGTCTTCGCGGCGGACGCCAAACACTGCGGCGCGCTGCGCGGGTCGACCGCGTACCGATCGGACGACGCCTTCGTCGAGGCGAGCCGAAACGCGATAGAGGCGTTCCCGCGCGGGTCGGACAAGAGGGCGAACGCGCACGACGAGCTCTTCGGGCGGTTCGTTCCCCCCCCGAAACCCGTCGCCGCGCGCATCGCCGCGCGCGCGGCGGAGGCCCGCGCCGCGCCGCGGGAGACGAGGGAGGCGCGCGTCGCGGCGGCGGAGCGCGTGCGGCGGGACGTTCGCGAGGCGCCGAACGTCTTAGTCGCGCTTCTCGGGTGTGACGCCGCGAAGGGCGAGACGTGCCGCGAGACGCCGTGCGCCGACGGCGCGGTCAGGGGGGCGTTCACGGAGGCGCTCTGCGCCGCGTTGCGCTCCGCGTCCGGCGAAACTGTCGAGGCCGACGCGAACGAATGTCTCGCGCGCGAGAGCCTGGACGTCCTCGCGCGAGACGCCGCGGCGCTGGCTGCGGCGGCGGCGGCGGCGGCTCGTTCGCGCCGGGAGACAGCCTTCGCCGTCGAGAAGCGCGACGCGAGGGCGCAGACGCCGATCGCCGTGGAGGCGCGCGAGCGCGCCGAGCGCGAACGCGGGGAAAGGCGCGGTCAGTGAAGGGGCGCGGGAAGGCACCTTTTGCGGCGACTGTCTCGTCGCATCGTATGAATACATCTCTCGGCGACGCGAACGAGGCGTCGAAGACGCCCCGGCGCCCGCCTGGTTGACGCCGGTCCGCGAGTCCGCGAGTCCGGGATGTGATTTTGAGCCAGACAGCCACGTGACCCGCATCCGCGCACCGCCGCCGTCGTTTTTCTTTTTTGAACGCCGCTGTCGTTTCGTCCGAGGGAGGCGCCCAGACCGGACCGCGCGGGTGAAGGACGATGCGGTCGGACGACGAGCCCGTCCGAGGGATCGGGGGTGCCGCGGGGGGAACCCCGGCCGCCTCTCCCGTCCTCGTCGACCTCACCGTGACCCTCGACGCGAAGGCCGCGAGCGTGATGGCCGACGCAGCGCGCAGGCTGAAGAACCGGTTCTCGATCGGCGAGCCCCCTGGTGCTTTGCCTGTGAAGGACGAGCGCGGCGAAGATCTCGGGGTGACGCCCGCGGCGAAGCGCGCCAGACGCGCCGACGAGAACGTCGCGCCCGGCGTGAAGCCATCGGCCCCCGCGCGAACGCCCCCCGCGGGTGATTTCAGGGGTGCCCGCGTCGCAGGCCTCGAGGACTCCGCGGAACGTTTGACGGCGACGACAGAAGCTGCGGCGGCGAAAGCTTCTGTCGCGGCGCGCGAAGAGACGCGTTCGAGTTCGTCGCAACAGCCTTCGCGACGTGCGGAGGAAGCGCGCAGTCCCACCGCCGCGGCGCGCGCGCGCGCGCGCGCTCGGGCGAAAGCCGCGGCGGGTGATGGCCTCCCTTCGGCGCCCGACTTGGGCGAAAAGAGCGAGACGCCGGACGTCGCCGCGGAGGCGGCGGCGGCGCTGGCGAGGAAGCCGCAGGCGGTGGACGTGCGTTGGTTCCCCGCGCGCGCGAAGGACACCGCCGGCCCTCCCGGTTTCAAGCTCGACCGCGCGGTCGAGCTCGTGCTTCGAGAGGCGGGCGTGACCGAGCTGTACAGCCACCAGAAGACGGCGTGCGACGCGGCGCTGAAAGGCGAGTCCGTCGTCGTCGCCACGCCGACGGCTTCCGGGAAGAGCCTGGCGTACGTCGTGCCTCTTCTGACCCGCCTGAGCGAGCGCCGGAGCGCGCGCGCCGTGCTTCTGTTCCCGCTCAAGGCGCTCGCCAACGACCAGCTCGAGAAACTACGGCGCTTCACCGCCGCCGCGGGGCGCCTGGCCGACTCCGGCGCGTTCGACAGCGGGTCGCGAGAAAACGCCTCGCTTCTGCGACGGCTGCGAGCCATCGCGAGCGTGTCGACGGCGACGTGCGACGGGGACTCCTCGGCGAGCGCGCGCGCGGCCATCAAGTCGGAGAAGACGCAGATCATCCTGACCAATCCGGACGCGTTGCACCATTTCGTGCTCCCCGGCTTCGTCAGCGGCAAGTTCAGCCGCGCGTTTTTCCACAACCTCGAGTTCGTGGCGGTTGACGAGGCGCACGCGCACACGGGCGTCGACGGGTCGCACGTCGCCAACGTCCTGAGACGACTGCTGCGCGTCTGCCGCGAGTGCGGCAACGAAAGCGTGAAGTTCGTGTGCACGTCCGCGACCGTCGCCAACCCCGCCGCGCACGTGCGCGCGCTCACCACTCGCGATCCGGTGGCGGTGACGGAGTCCGGCGCGCCGCGCGCGCCGCGCGCCGCGATTCTGTGGCGCCCGCCCGACGTCGACGTTCGGAAAAAATCCCCGGCGGACCCCGGCGGAGAGGCGCGCGAGCCGAAGGCTTCGCCTCCGACTGTGCTCGTCCGGGACGGTGACGAAAAACTCGGCGGCGCCGACTTCGACGCCGACGCGCCGGCAGCGCGCCGCTCGGCCCTGGCGGAGGCGGCGGACGTCGTGGCGGACCTCGTGCGCCGCCGCGCGGCGTGCCTGTGCTTCGTGAGGGCGCGCTCGCTCACCGAGCGCCTGTGCCGCGACGTGCGCGACCGCCTGATGAAATCCGGCGATCAGGCGCTCGCGCTTTTCGTCGACTCGTACCGGGGCGGGTACGGCGCGGAGGAGCGCCGGTCGATCGAGCGGAGGCTGCAGAGAGGCGAGCTTCGGGCGCTGATCACCACCTCCGCGCTTGAGATGGGCATCGACGTCGGCGCGCTGGACGCCACCGTGCACGTGGGTGTCCCGGCGACGGCGTCGTCCATGTGGCAGCAGGCGGGCCGAGCCGGGCGCCGCGATGCCTCCGCCGTCGCCGTCGTGATCGCACGCGAGACCCCGCTCGACGCGTATTACCTGGAGCGCGCGGCGGAGCTGTGGCGCAGGGCGCCCGAGCCCGCGGTGCTGGACCCGGCGAACGTCGCCATCCTGGAGCAGCACCTGCCGTGCGCGGCGCACGAAGCGCCCCTCGACGTGCCGCGCGACACGCCGGTGTTCGACGACGCCGCTCTGGGGAGGCGCCTGCGCGCGAGCGCGGCGGAGTCCTCCGCGGCGGAGAAGCAGACGCCGTACCAGACGCCGTACCTGCTCGCGCTGAAGCGAGGGTTGGCGCCGACGCCGAAATCGGATTCGCCGCGCAGATTCGGCGGGTGGAACGACGGGACGCCGCTGCTCGCTTTGGACCGCCGGACCAAGCGCGTGACGTGCCGCCCAGGGTACCGCCCGCACGCCGACGTGAGCCTTCGCGGCTTCCCGCGAGACGGTCACGACTGGATCGTCCTCGACGTCACGAAGGGCGCGTGCGTCGCGAACGGCGCGATCGAGGTGGAACGCGTCGAGCCCCGAGACGCGATGAAGCGCGTCTACCCGGGCTGTCTGTTTTCGAATCGTCGCGGCGCCTTTCGCGTGACCCATCCGCTCTCGATCGAGGACCGGGTGGCGAGGTGCCTGCGCGTGCCCCCCGCCGAGGCGCGGCGGAGATGGACGTCGCCGATGGTGCGCGTTGAGGTGACCCCCGCGGCGCCGGATCCCGCGAAGGGCGTGCCCCCGCGTCTGAAGCGCGTCGTCCACGGCGCGACGCGCGTCTACGCCGGGCGCGTCGCAATGGCCGAACGCGTCGTCGGCTTCGTCTCGGCCGTCTGCGGACGGGACGACGGATCCGGATCCGGGCGGACGAAAACGCGTTACCCCGAGCCTTTGCTCGCCTGCGCGTACGCCACGGACGCGACGTGGTGGCACGTTCCGCGCGACGCGCTGGTGAAGATCCCGGGGGACCGGGTCAAAGGAGCGGCGTGGGGCGTCCTGAACCTGGTGCGGGCGCTGGCGCCGTCGGCGGCGACGTGCGACGCGCGCGACGTCGGGGGAACGGTTCACTTCTCGGACGAAGAAGAAGCCTTTTCGACGAGACGCGGCGACGCCGAGGCTTTTTTTCCGAGCGACGACGCGGACGCGCCGCGTTCTGCGCCGCGTTCGGGAGACGTCGTCGTGACGCTGTGCCTGTACGACGCCGTCCCGGGCGGCGTCGGCCTCGCGTCGCGCCTGTTTCACGCGCTTCCGGACGTGTGGGAGAAGGCGCTCGCCGCCGTCTCGAGGTGCGCGTGCCTCGAAGGGTGCCCCTCGTGCGTCCGATCGGGAACGGCCCCCTTCGAGACGGACAAGAGGTACGCGCGCGTCGCGCTCGAGGCCATGACCGCCGCGTGGCTGCGACCCGATCGCGACGCGACCGGCGACGCGGTGACTGACGCGCGCGGCGGGGCCTGAGCGTCGGAGCGTTTCCGCACCGCTTTCGGACGTACGCGCGCGTATATATTACACTACAATGAATAACACACCACAGCCCGCCGGTGCCGTCTGACGCGCGCGTAACAGTCTCGCGCGCGTCAGCGTCTCCCAGCTGCCATCCGCCCGCCGCGGTCGGTCCCGACGACCGCCCGGCGGAAGCCTCCCGCGCGCGACGCGAAACCGCGTCGCCGCGACGAAAGAAAGCTTCCCGCCGCCGACGTCAGTTCCCTTTCTCGTCCAGAAAGTCCCCCTCCACGATGTCCCGCAGCATCCGCGCGTGCTCCACAGTGAAATCGTGGTCGTCGTGACCGCCGGGTAACGGGATTCCCGGGAACCCTCGGTGCCCACCCGCTGCCGCGCGGTGGCCCCCCTCGCCGTCGCCGCCGAAGTCAAACGCGGCCACCCCGGGGAAGTCCGGCGCGCGACCGCCGAAGGGCGGGGACGGCGTCTCCGAGTTGGCGTCGAGGCGCAGCCCAGACCCGCCGAACCGACCGTCGTCGCGCGGCGCCGCGCCCGAATCCGTGCGGATGCGCGTCTCGTCGACGACCCCGTCGCCCGCGTCGTTCGCGGTGACGCGCAGGAGCGCGGCCGACCAGTCGAAGTTGTCATCCATCGGCAACGCGAACGCGGGCGAGGCGTCGCGAGCCGCCGGCGACTTTCGGCGCGGCTCCGCTTTGTGGGCGCCTCTTCTCGGCTCCATCTGGGCCTCCTCGAAGACGGGCTCGCACAGCTGGACCGCCTCGTTCAGGGTGTCCGGGAGCGACCTGTCGTGGTGCATGGCGGATGAACGCAGCGAGCTCCGATCCGTGGGCTCCCCGCCGAGCCCGGGGTCGCTCGCGCTCACGCGGCGCACCCAAACGCTTTCGCCCGTGCGGCGCGCGCCGGCGCTCCCTTTGTCCTCGCCCGTGCACTCGGAGCTCGCCGCGACGCGCTTGCGGATGCGCGCCACGCGCACCGTGCTGGTGTGGCACTTCGTCATGCCCCCGACGCACTTGCACTGCGCGTTACACTGCGCTCCGAATCGCGAAAGGGGAGGCGCCATCGATAGCGTAGGAAAAAAAAACGATGAGAGTTTGGTGAGCGTGAGCGGCGTCGTGTTCGGTGTTCATCGCGCACGGGAGGGGGGGCGCGCGCGGCGTCCGTTCGCGGCGATTGGGGCACCCAACGCGCGACGGCGGTCGTGCGAATCAAAAAGCGAGACGCACCTTTGGACACACGTCGTACGGACCGTCATATCCCGCGTTGGACCGGCGTCTCCCGCAGTCGGAAGCGTGGAACCGGGTTTTGCACACTGCACATTGTCGCGCGAGACTCAGGTTTCCGCGCCGAAGCGCGCCGCCGCAGACATGACACGTCCCCGAGTTCCCCTTCCCCGAGTTGCCAGTCTCATCGGACCCCCCCGTCGCGACCGAGGAGGACGGTTCCGCCGGGCTCATCCCCACGGACTCGGTGGCGCGCCACCCTCTGATTTGCCGACTCGGATATTTCTTTTTTATCCTGACAGACACTTTGACACACCGTGAAACTGGTAACTTTCTACCTTTACGGATCTCCGAGACTGCTTCATAATGAAGCTTTGCATAAAAATGTTCGACATTTTGTGTAGACTAAAATTTATGGGAATGTGTACGACGTTCGGAAGACTTCCAGAAACCTTTGTTCGGGCTCACGATCATTGTTTCGGAAAGACTTCGGGAAGCCGGCGAGCGAGTTCGTGTCGGAGCCGACGTTCATCCGAGACTCGCGCGCGCCCCGGTACGCAGGCGACGATGGCCGCGACCGCGCGGTCCTTTTTCGACCAGCACGATGACGACGGCGACGGGCGCATCGACGTAGACGAGCTGACTCGGGTGCTCACGGACTTGGGTCTGAAGCGCCCCGGCGAGTCCGATCGCGATTTCAGCGCGCTCGTGGGACGCGCCATGCGCGAGCACGACGCCAACGCGGACGGGACGCTGTCGTTCAACGAGTTCGGAAGCATGTACGCCGCCATCACGGGCGTTGACGTGGAGGATCGACGCCAAGCCGCGAGCGGGTCCGATCTCGACGCGCGTGGCTTGCCGAGCGACACCTTCACCGCGGCTCCGCCCGTGCGCGACGGCGCGACGGGCGGCATCACCACTCCCGTCGAGCGCGACTTCGCGTTCGCCGAGACGCTCGGCGCGGGCGGCTTCGCGGTGGTGAAGAAAGCCACGCACCTGCGGACGAAGCGGCCGTATGCGGTGAAGATCGTCAACGTCTCCGCCGCGCTGGACGACGACGCCATGACCATCGGCGAGGTGGCGGAGGAGATTCGGCTCACCATGTCAATCTCGGCGGCGACGCGGAGTCACGCGGTGAAGGTGTACGACTTCTACGTCGCGTCTCCTCGCGCGCGAGACGCCGCGTCGTCAAAGGGCGGACGGGGTGATCCTCAACCCACGCGCGTGTACGTGGTCATGGAGCTGCTCCGCGGGGGCGACCTGCTCGACGCCATCACGAAGGAGGGCACGTTCGGCGAGCGCGACGCAGCCGTCATCATGCACCGGCTCTTCGTCGGCCTCGAGACGCTGCACGCGAAGAACATGGCGCACCGGGACTTGAAGCTCGAGAACCTGATCTTCGCCGAGAAGGGACGGGTTTTTGAAAACGCGGTGGACGAGAATCGCGTCAACCTGGAGACGCTGCGCATCGCGGACTTCGGGCTCGCGAAGAAGATGAAAACGGCGCGCGCGCGTTTGACGAGCCAGTGCGGCACGCCCGCGTACATCGCGCCGGAGGTTCTGAACGGCGAGACGTATACGCCGGCGGTGGACATGTGGGCGGCGGGGGTGATTTTGTACGCCGTGTTGTGCGGCGAGCTTCCGTTCGACCACCTGGACCAGAAGAGCTCGTTCAAGCTGATCGTCGCGGGGAAGTACCACGCGCCCAACGTTCGGTTGACCGCGGAGTGCGCGGATCTGCTGGACCGGCTGCTGCGCGTGGACAAGGTGCGGCGGCTCACCGCGTCGGAGGCGCTGCGGCACCCCTTCCTGGGGGCGCTGCGCGAGCGGAACACCCTTCGAGGCGGCGCCGCGGCGGATCCGCTCGCGGCGGGCTCGGAGTATCGGAAGGGAGCGAAGGAACCGGTGAGGGACGCGAGCTCGACTCGCGCCGAGACGCGCGGCGACGCGCCGTCTCTGCGCTCGTTTGACGCGCTGTTGGCGAAACAGGAGAGCTCGCCCGGCGCGCGCTTGGCGCGCGCCGCGGAGACTCGCTTCGGGACGGACCTCGAGACGCGTCGCATTCGTCGCGGCGAGTTGCTCATCCGGAAGGGCGACGTCGCCGAGGAGGTGTTCTTGATAAGGGAGGGCCGCATCGCCGTGGAGGTGCGAGGCGTGGACGGCGCGACGGTGGTGGTCGCGACGCGCGGCGAGGGCGAGTTCGTGGGCGAGATGGGCGCCGACGTCGGCGCCGAGGCGGAGAAGGACATCGCCGACGAGGGTGATTTCGGGTACAACCCCGACGCCAAGCGAGAGGGTGGGCGAGACGCCGGCGCGAACGGCGCGACCGGCGCGACCGGCTCGCGCGTCTCGGCGTTCGACGCGCGCGCGAACGCTCTGACGCGAAGCCCCACCGCGTGGGTTTCGGGCGCGTCCGCGAGCGCGGAGAACGCGGCGGGACCGAAAAGTCGGGGCCGCCGAGGCGCGGATGTGCGCGCGCTGGAGGACGTCACCGTGGCAGTGATGAACGCCGCGCAGATGCGGTGGCTCCTGGACCACGACTACGGCGCGGACTCCGAGCTGACGAGCGCGGTGGCGGACCGAAGACGCGAGCTGGACAGGGCGACGCGCGCGAAAGGCGTAACGTTCTCGGAGCGTGCCCCGGAAGTGCGCGAGTTCGCCGCGACGCCGCAACCGGCGAGTTTTCGCGCGCCGCGGTGAAAGCGAAACGGGACGCGTCGCGAAAAGAGTAGTACAATAGCAGGTAACGTACGACTCGTACTAGCTAGCTAGAGCTAGCTACGAAAGGTCTTTCCAGAAAGACGTCATGTGTCGTCCGCCATCGCTCGCGTTCACTGTCTCTCCCCTTCTTCCGGCGGGCGCTCGCGCTCTGCCGCGATCACGGCCCGCGCCGGCGCGACGAGGCGCCGCCACACGAAGAAGGAGGCGGCGCCGATGGCGTCTTCGGCGGCGTCGGCGACGGCGAAGGCGACGGCGAGGAGAGACATGCGGATCGCCGTTGCGGCGAGACCGCACAGCAGGAACACGCCGCGGAGCCCGTGACCGGTGAGCAGGCGCCGCACGTGCCCGAGCGCGATCACCGTCAACGCCTTGCGCTTGGTCTTATCCTCGCGCTCGCGAATCGCGCGCGCCCCCTCAGACTCGGGCCACTTCTGCGCGGACGAAGCTGAAGCCGAAGCCGAAAAGTCCAACGTCTTCGCCTCGAGGGCGAGGCAGCCGGACACCTCGCCGTCGCGCGCCCGCCTGCGCACGCTCCAGACGTCCCGCAGCACGTTGGCCATGGTGGCGACGCCCGCCTGGCGCAGCGGCTGCGCCGCCGGGCTCGCCAGGTACGACGCGAGTGACACCGAGCAGGCGTCGTTGGCGACGCGGCGCAGCGCGGCGCCCTCCTTGGCGCCCATCAGGCGCCCCACCACCTCCTGCGATCGGCGCGCGATGAGCTCGTTGCCGGCGTCCTTACTCGGTCGGACGAGGCTCGTCTCCGCGTCTTCCGAAGCGCTCGCCGCCGCCGCCGAGGCGGTGTCCATCACCTCGGAGAGTAGGTCCTCGCCGGCGCGCGCCATCGGGCGCAGCGCGTCGAGCTCGGCCTCGTCGAAGGACGCCGAAGCCGACGCGGCGAGCGAGGCGGACGCGGCGTCGTCGTCGGAAGAGGCGCGCGTCGGCGGTCGCGTCTGCGTCGTCTTCGTCGTCTCGAGACGGGGCGCCGCTTCGCCAGTCCCGCCGGCGCGTTCCCGCTCGGCCGCCGCTTCGTTCCCGAGGAGCTCGGCGATGCGCTCCCAGCGCACGGAGTTGTCGTGCTCGTTGAGGAAGGCGTCGCGCATCGCCCTGCGGCCCTCCGGCGTGGCGGGTGCCATCGCGCGGCGGATGGCGTACGGCAAGGACGCGGTGTAGATGTTGAAGTCGGGGTCCGCCTTCGCCGCGATGCCCTCCAGCGTGAGGAACGTGCGCACGAGCAGCACGATGTACGGCGGCGTGAGGAACTTGTAGCGCGACGACATCGCGCCGAGGCCGGTGGCGAGCGCGCCGAAGCGCGATTGCCCGCCCTCCTCCGCCATCAGGCACCGCTCGATGGCGCCCGCCATCTCCTCCGCCGAGCACTCCTGATCCACCGTCTTCGGCTTCTTCCGGCTTCTCTTTCGCGTCCCCTCCGCCGAGTTCGTCTCCAGCGCGACTTTCCGGTAAAACGACTCGGGCGGACACATCCCGACGTCGCGGAACACGTACGTCAAGCCGAGCCAGTCCCCGGCGATCATGCACTGGATGCCGCGCGCGAAGCCCTCCATGATGGAGTCCTCCACCTCGGCCACTAAACCAAAGTCCAGGAACACCAGACCGCCGTCCCGCTCGTCCAGCAGGATGTTGCCCTCGTGCGGGTCCGCGTGCACGAACCCGGTGTAGGTGAGCTGCGCGACGCACGCCTCCACCGCCATCTGCGCCATCACCAGCCTTTTGTCGGGGGGCAGGTCCGAGATGTGCTTCCCCTCGATCCACTCCGTGGTAAGCACGCGCGCGGAGCCCTCCGGGCCGGTGAACGCCGGGAACCACTTCGGGGCGCGCACGAACCCCAGCCAGTCGTGCCTCCGGTTGAACTCGTCCATGTTCCGCGCTTCGTTCACGTAGTCCAGCTCCTTGAACACGCCCTCGCCCACCTCGTCGGCGATGTCCCCCAGGTTCGCCTTGCTGCTCCACGCCTTCTGCAGCGTCGAGAGGCAGAGCGACCAGACGGTCCAGTCCAGCGCGACTTGGCGCACCACGTTCGGGCGCTGCACCTTGACGGCGACGCGCTCGCCGCTCCACAGCGTCGCCTGGTACACCTGCCCCAGCGACGCCGCCGCGATGGGCGCGTCGCCGAAACGCGCGAACAGAGGCTTTAAGCTTGTATCGGCGCACGTCTCCGCGGAGGCGTGGTCCGGCGCGAGCGGCCCGTCGAAGGCGAGATCTTCGGCGATGGCTCTCCACGCGATTTCGTCGGGAAACGGCGCGTTCGCGCTCTGGAGGCTCTTGAGCGCGTCCGCGGCCTCGTCGCCGATCAGGTCCGGGCGCTGCGACAGCGTCTGGCCGATCTTCACGAACACGGGGCCGATGCCGCTGAGCGCGTCCCGCAGCACGGCGCCGCGCGTCCGCCGGGAAGGCTCGAGTTTTTCCTCCCTCCGCCACAGACGCACCAAACGCGCGCCGACGCGGATCACCGCCGCCAGCCTGGTGGCCACCGAACCCGGCCTTCGGTTGAAGAACGCGCGGAGCTTCTTCTTATCGAAACCGCCGCGCAAAGCGTCGTACGGGTCTCGTCTTTTTTTCCGTCTGGCGCGGTTCTCGGCGCGACGCTCGTCCGCGCGCCGTCGCCTCTCGGCGTCGGCGTCGGCGCGTTCCAGTCGCCTCGCCGCCTTCGCCGCCGCTTTTTTCCGTCGGGCCTCCGCCTTCCTCGCCTCCTTCGCCGAACGCGCCGCGAGCATCTCCTCGTCCGTCAGCGCGCGCAGCCCGCGCGCGCGGCGCAGGAGGTTACGGACGCGCTCGCGCTTGCGAGAAGGCTTGCGCGAGGAAGCGTCTTCGCGCGCGGCGGGGCGCGAGGAAGGTTCCGGTCCCGGAACGACCGCGTCGCGCGGAGGCTCCGACGCCGCCGAAGAGACATTCGCGACGGAGGCGAGCGCGCCTCCGGAGACGGGCGCGGAAAAACTCGCGCGCGTCCGCACGGCGGTCGCGTCACCGACGACGCCCGTGCGTGAGGTCCGCGTCATCTCGTCGCCGCTTGCGTCCGCAGAGGAGGCGTCCTCCTCGAAGGAGCCCGACTCGGAGCCCGCTTCCGCGTCACCCGCCTCATCCTCCAGCTCGGCGCCCAGCAGACGCATCGTCTCGAGTGCGCGCTCCGCGTCATCGAGCGCGGATGCGGCCTCCTCGGAATCGCCCTCCGCGCGCTCGCCCACGCACATCGTGCCCTCGCGCGGGGGGGCGGGGGACCTCGCCGCGGGTGAGCCCCACCGCGCGGGGAGGCGCGAGGCGAGCTTTGTACGACGACACGGCGAAGTCGCGACGACAAAAACGCGCCGGGTCGAATCCGCCAGCCTCGGCGCGCGCCTCCCTGTGAGGGGTGCCCGCGGCCACGATGCCGTCGCCCACATGCTCCTCTTCAGCAGCGCGACTCGCAGTGGGTGTCTGCGGGCGTCTCAGATTTCGACGACGACGCGAAGAACAATTCACGCGAAGGCTGACCTGGCCCGCTGGCCGACTCGCCCGTCGAAAGATTCGTTTCGGTTCGAGACTCCAACACGCATGACGAGTTTGACCAGGCAGACCTGGTGGGAACTTCAAACTCGGCTGCGAAAGATCTGACGACGCGAGATCTGAACTGCCACTCGGTTGGGCGCACGACGCGTGGTCGACTCCTCGCCGGTCGGGCGAGGATGAAACGCGGCAAGTCCGCCTCCGGCGGAGGTAGCGCGAAGAAGGCGGAGAAACCCATCACGTCGTTCTTCTTCAAGCAGCCGTCGCCCGCGAAGGCGCCGGCGGCGAAGCCGTCCGTCGTTGTCGACGACGAGAAGGCGAGCCCGCCTTCGAAACGCCGTCGCGGCTCGGACGAAGAGCCTCCCGCGGCGCCCGTCACGCAGAAACCGCCGACGCCGGGCAAGCCAGAGGAGGATGCGCCCACGATGGATGCCACCGCGACTGCGACGCGATGCGCCCCCGCGGTGGCCGCGGTGACCGCCGCGGCGCTCGCCTGCATCGCGCCTTCGCAGCCCGACCGCCACGATCGGTTCGTCCGGAAGCTCGCGCTGGACCACCGCAGGCGCGACGGCACGAGCCGCGGCGGCGCCGAAGGCGAGGTCGGCGTGACCGGGGACGAACAAACCGGTGCTGATGGACCCGGTCCCGCCTCCGGGGACGCGCCCGCGCCCCGTGAGGGGTCCCACTACGCGCGCAGACCTGGAGCCGCCTCGACGTCGCCTTCGCGGCTCGGCGCGCCTTTGAAGATGACCCCGCTGGAGGAACAGGTGCGGCGGCACAAAGCCGACCACCCCGGGGTGCTTTTGCTGATTGAGGTGGGGTACAAGTTTCACTTCTACGGGGAAGATGCGCGGGTCGCCGCGAAGACCCTCAATATCTTCGCGTACCAGAGCCGGAACTACCTCACCGCTTCCGTCCCCGTGCCCCGCCTGCACGTGTACGTGCGCCGCCTCGTCGACGCCGGCCACAAGGTGGGCGTCATCCGCCAGACCGAGACCGCCGCCCTGAAAGCCGCGGGGGAGTACGCGAACGCGGAAAAATCGAGCGGCGGTAACGGCAAGAGCGGTCTGTTCGAGCGGAAGCTCGTCGGTCTGTACACCAAGAGCACGCTCGAGGCGGGCGTCGCCGTCGACCCCAGCGGGGGCACGAACGACCGAGGCGAGACCGCCGCCGCCGCCGATTGGCGGACCACCGGCGCTTTGCTCTGCGTCGCCGAGTCGCCCGGCGCGTCGACCGGACCCGCCGAGGCCCGTTCGACGCGCATCGGGCTCGCGGCGATCGACGCGAGCACGGGCGACGTGCGACACGCCGAGTTCGACGACACGCAGGCGAGGCCCGGTCTCGAATCCAGGCTGCTGCAGCTCTCCCCCGCGGAGGTGCTGCTTGTCGAGCCCGTGTCCGCCGCGACGAGCAAACTCGTCTCTGCCGTGTTCGGCGAGGGAAAGGGCGCGCGCGTCGAGCGCGTTCCCGTCGCCAGTGGGTATGCCGACGCGCGGGACGCGGAGAAGGCGCTGGCGAGCTACGTCGATCAGATTGATCGCCGCGCCGGCGAGAACGCCTCGCGCGAGCGCGCCGAGAGCGCAACGCGGACGGAAAACGGAACCGAACGTCTCTCGTCGCGCGACACTATCGTCGGCGGTCAGACGGCGCGCGCGGTGGCGACGGCGTTCGACTGGCTGCGACAGTTCGGTCTGGACGGCGTCTCGCGCCTCGTCGCGTCGGCCGCGGCGTTCGCGCCGATGTCCGGCGCGGGAGCTTCGATGCGGCTCTCCCCGAACGTCATCCGGCAGCTCGAGCTGTTCCGCTCGTCCGAGGACACGCACCGGGGCAGCCTGGTGTGGCTCCTGGGCGCCAACGCCGTCACCGCGGGCGGCGCGCGGCTCTGCCGCCGCTGGGTCGCGCATCCGCTGACGGACGTCGGGGCGATCCGCGAGCGGCTCGCCGCGGTGCGCGAGCTCAAAGACGCCGCCGAGCCCGACTCTGGCGGGCGCCTGGACGGTTTGACGGCGGCGCTGCGGCGATGCCACGGCGACCGCGCCGGGGACGCCGAGCGGTACCTCGCGCGCGTGTTCCACGGCACGGCGACCCCCGCGGAGCTGGTCTCCGCGCTGAGCGCCGTGCGCGCGTTCGCGGACGCCGTCGTGGAGATCACAGACTCGGCGGGACCGGACGCGTCCATCGAGAGCGACGCGACGCGCCGTCTGCTGGCGGAGGCGCGCGACCCGCAGGTGGTCGCGACGTGCGCTTCTTTGCTCGGCGCGGTGGACGCCGAAGCGGCGCGCTCGGGGCGCGCCACACCCGCCACCGCGCTCAAGCCGGACGACGCGCGCTTCCCCGAACTGAGCCAGACCCGCGCGGCGGTCGCCGACGCGGTCCGGAGTTTGGACGACTTGCTCCCGGAGTTGCGCGACGCGCTCGTCAGGAAAAAAGACCCGCGAGACGCCGTTTTCGGATCGGGTCCGCGGAACGCGCACTCGCTCGCGCTTCCCGCGCGCCTCGAGTACGTCACCGTGGCGCTCGTCGAGCACCTCATCGAGCTCCCCGACACGACCGAGAACGTACCGCACGACTGGGTCCGCGTCAGCACGAACAAAAGCAAAAAGGTGGTGCGTTACCACCCGCCGGCGGTGCTTGAGCGCGCCGCGGCGTTGGAGCGCGCGCGCGAACGCCACACGCGCGCGTGTGAAACCGCGTGGCGCCGTTTCCTGAGCGTGGAGTGCGCCGGGAAGTTCCTGGAACTGCGCGCGGCTGTGCGCGCGGCGGCGGAGCTCGACGCGCTGTGCTCGCTCGCGGCGCTCGCCAGGCAGGAGGGGTACTGCTGCCCGACGTTCCTGGACGACGAACGTCTCGGCGACGAAGAATCTGAAAAACCCGCGTTCCTCGACATCCGCGAGGGCCGCCACCCCATCCTGGACGCGACGCTCGCCGGCGGCGAACGCGTCGTGCCCAACTCCGTTCGGCTCGGGACCCGCGCGGAAACGGAGGATGACACACACGGTTTCGACGGTCGAGGTGAGGGGGGGGCGCCCGAAAACGAAAACCCGCGCGCGCTCGTGGTGACGGGCCCGAACATGGGCGGCAAGTCGTGTTTCGTGCGGCAGACGGCGCTGCTCGCGCTCATGGCGCAGTGCGGGAGCTTCGTTCCCGCGCGCGCCGCGACGCTCACCGCGTTCGAGGGCGTGCACACGCGCATGGGCGCCGCCGACAACCTGGCGATGGGGAGCAGCACGTTCCTGGAGGAGATGTCCGAGTGCGCGGCGATCCTGCGCGCCGCCGAACGCGAGAAGCGCTCGCTGGTCGTCCTGGACGAGCTCGGCCGCGGCACGAGCACGCACGACGGCGTCGCCGTCGCGCACGCCGCGCTCGAGTATTTGGTCGGAGACGGGCGAACCGACGCGGAAGACTCGAAATTGTCGTCTCGAGGCGTCTTGACCCTGTTCGTGACGCACTACCCCTCCGTCGCGCGCGAGATGGTCGAGAAGCGCCCGCGCGAGTGCGCGGCGGCGTTCACGTCGTACGCCGAGAAGCGGCGGAACCGAGCCGCGGCGGAGGCGGGGGCGCGAGACGGCGCCGACGCGGCGCGCCGAGACGAGGCGGACGAGATCGACTTCCTGTACGCGCTGACCCCGGGCGTCGCGCACCGCTCGTTCGGCCTGAACGTCGCGCGCATGGCCGGCGTGCCCCCCGGGGTACTCCGTAGCGCCGCGGCGAAGGCGCGCGAGCTCGAGACGCGCATGGCGAAGCAGGCGGCGGCGCGCGCGGCGCGCGAGGCGAGGCGAGACGGCGGCGCCGGCGGCGACGGCGAGCGGGCTCTGCTCGGCGCCTGCGAGGAGATCGCGCGGGTTTCCGGCTTCGTGGTGCGGGCGCTGAGGGACGCCGGGGACGCCGGGGACGTCGCTGCCGTACAGGCGCGCGCGCGCGAGGCGACGCGCGGGGCCGATGCGAAGTGAGAAGAGGCACGGCGCGAGTCGATCCGCTCGTCGTCGTTCGGTTCGGTGAAAAAAAACGTGACGTCGGCGTGGGTGGGTCGCGATTCGCGCAAAAAGTCTGTCTTTCACCCGATGTCGCGGCGCGACGAACCGCCGCGAAGAGATCGACCGTCGTTCGTCCCCGCCGCTCACCAGGTGAGCCTCGCCATGCCCTCCGCTGTCTCCGGGTCGAGCGCGAACACGCGCATGACGTCTGTGACCGTGCACACGCCCCTCGGCGGCGCGCGGGGGGAATCGCACACGTACACGCGGTGCACTCTGCGCCGGGACATGGTTCGCATCGTCTCCAGGAGCGACGCGCGGGGCGAAACCGTCGTCGCCGACGGGGACGTCGCGCGTCTCTCGGACCCCGCGTCTTTCGCGTGTTCGTCTTTTCTCGTTTCCGGCGTTTTCGTCGCGTCACCAGCCTCGCTCGGGCGCGACGGCCACACCTTGCGTCTCAGGAACGCGCCGACGGGCTCGTTGAGCCAACGCAGGTCCTCCGGGTCGCGGAAGACGCGCGCGTCGGAGACGGACACGGAGCCGAGGAGGAACCGCCGCGACGCGTCGAGCACCGGCGTCGCGCTCACCTGCGCGTTGTTCGCCACCGCGAACGCCGCCGCGGTGGGGAGCGTCTCCGTGACGCAGACCACTCGCGAGGCGTCGATCGTCGGGTCGACGAGTCCCAAATCGGACACGCTCTTCAGACGAACGAACGCGCCGAGCGCGTCCGCGTCCCTGACCATCGCGTCGATCACGTCCAGCTGCGACACGACCGCTAGGTACGCGACATGTGTCGTTTCGCTTCGCGTCGACGGTTCGCTCGTCTCGGGAACCTCTTTCGAGAAGTCGCCCCCCGGTTCGTGTCGGCGCGCCGGGGTCGGAGCGCCGGGGTCGTCAGAAGCGGGTCGGTCCCCGAGCGACGACGAAGAGCCAAGAAAACCCGGTTTTTCGTCGTCGTCGTCGTCGTCGCGCGAGGAAAACGACGACGACGGTTTAGTCTCGGCGAAGACGGCGATTCGGTGCCCCGGCTCGAAGTCGTCTCGCCTTTTGTCCTCCAGCTCCCGGCAGTCCAGCCCGCGGGACACGAGGTCCAGAAAGGTCGTGTCGTCGAATCCGGCGAAGCACACGTCCCCGTCGTCGCCGACGCGCGCGAACGCGCGCCACGCGCTCTGGAACTCGCTCTCGGCGTCGGAGGCCATCTCCGCGAAAACGTCCGTCGGGGGTTCCGCGTCGACGTTTGGCCGCGCGTCGTCGCCGCGCGCGTCGCCGCGGAAGAGCTCCTCCATGTCCTCCTGGGACAGCAGGTCGGGGGCCAGCAGCCGCGGGTAGCAGCTGCGCAGGAGCTGGCGCAGCAAGTCCGCGCAGGCGATGAAGCCCTGGTGCTCTCCGGACGCGCGGTCCACCGCGGGCGCGGCGAGCAGGTCCGCCGCGGCGAGCGACCGCAACGCCTGCCCCACGGTAGCGCCCGAGGGGAGGGTCAGGACGCCTCTCGGGCAGCGCCTCGCGAGCGACGCGTCCGGTGAGGCGGACGGGGGACCGACGCGTGACCAGCCGAACGCGCCACCGCCCGGCGTCAGCGTGCAGCAGGGTGTCACGCCGTCCCCGCCCTCGTCCGAGAAGGAACGAAAGTGCGACCGCTCCGACTCGGCACGGAAGCGCGCGACGTACCGGGACAGCGTCCAGCCGGAGAGGAAGGTCCTGGCTTCCGCCAGCTCGGCGGCGGGGGTCATGAGCGCTGGGTTCGCGGGAAGGTCTTCGTCGCCGGGCATGTCCGCTGAAGGCGGCGCGCAGAGCGTGGTCGCGCTCTGGACACTGAATAAGCCAGGGCGAAACCGAGCGCGAGTCGTAGCTCGCTCGGGTGTGGAAGCATGGTAGCGACGAGGTCGGGAAAAAAAAATGGCATTCACACGAAAGAAACGTTCGCTGACGTTTCGTCGCGCTTGGCGCCTTTGCGCCTCGAACCTCAGTCGCTCGTCTCTCGTCGCTCGTCTCGTCGCCCGCGCGATCAGAAGAGCGCGGACCCCTTCACCGTCTCCACCGCCACGAGCGCGACGATCCCGACCATCGCCGCGCGGCCGTTGAGCCGCTCCACCTCCGGCGAGAACATTGCGCGCTTCTCCGGCCCCCACGGCCCGCCCTTGAACACCTCCCGCCACGTGCGGCTGCTCTCCATCGTGAACGGGTTCGCCGTGTACCCCTCGTTGGAGGAGAACGCGGGCGCGAGCGACGCGAACGCCCAGAGCTGCACCTGCGCGGCGAAGATGGCGAAGTTGCTGGCGAACTGCTCGGTGAAAGATTGGCCGGTCGCGAACTCCTGCACGACGGCGGTGAGGAACCCGAGCATGGCGAGTCGGCCGTTGATCACTTCGGGCGCCCAGCCCTCGAACGCGAGCACCTGCTGCGGCGTCAGCACCTTCGCGGGGGCGGACCAAGGGGGGAAGCACACCTCGTCGATCTCGTGCACGGTCAGGTTTCCGATCGTGGTGTCGGCTTTGGTGATGTTCGCGCCGTTCACGGTGGTGCCCTGGATATCAAGCGCGAAGCGCTCGTTGAGGGTCGCCGCCTCGCCGTCGCGCAGATCCGAGCTCGTCACCGTCCCCTCGACGACGTGGTAACTCAGGATGTCCGCGAGCGACTCCAGCCCGAGCACCTCCTCCTTGGACAGCTGCAGGTCCTCGCACACGCGCGCGAACGCGGCGTCCGTGGGCGCGAACACCGTCAGCTTTTTGTCCCCGGTGAGCGCTTCCAGGAGCTCAGCCTTCTCGACCGCCGCGCTCAGCACGGAGAGGTTGTCGCCGAGCGCGGAGGCGCTCGCCACGACGCCCGCGGGAGCGGACACCGCCTGGCGACGCGCGGCGAGGCCACGGCGGGCGCCGCACCGGCGCGCGACGGGCGCGACACGCGTGATGGACGCGGTGACAGACATCATGTTGAGTGCTCGGACGCGTGCGTCGCGGAGTGCGCGCGCGATGACGCGCGCCGATAAGATTGCGATGGCGAAACTGGTGGCGTCACGCGCGCGGCCGAGCGTCGGCCAATGGGAGCTGCGAACCGTCGGAATATTGGGATCAGACTGAAAAGACATACAGCATACGTCGACCGAGCAAAGACGCTCTTTTCTCTACGCGACGCGTAGAAAGTGCTCGTGAAAGTACACATCGCGACGACCTCGCCTCGCGCTTCTCCGACGCCTTCGCGTTCGCGCACGCGCGACAACCCACGGTGTCGATCGACCGCGCGGCTCGCGCTCAGCAGCACCCCCCCTTCTTGGCGCCGCCCGGCCCATCGACGTCGACGGTGTCCGGGAGGTAGATCTCCTCCTCGGCTTCGTTCCGCAGCGCGTTCCTAGCGATGCACTGGAACGCCGCCTCCACGTTGACGTCCTCCTTCGCGGACGTCTCGAAGTACGGGATGGCGCCCTTGGAGGTGCACCAGCTCTTGGCCTTCTTTTCGCTCACCACGCGCGACTCGCCGCCCTCCACGTCGACTTTGTTTCCGAGGACGACGAACGGGAAGCCGTCGGGGTCGGCGGGCGACGCCTGGATCAGAAACTCGTCGCGCCAGTTCTCGAGGTTCTCGAACGTCTTCTGCGTGTTCACGTCGTAACACAGCACGCAGCAGTCCGCGCCACGGTAGAAGGCCACGCCGAGGCTCTGGAATCGCTCCTGCCCGGCGGTGTCCCAGATCTGCATCGTGACCAGCCTGTCGTCCACCTGCACCTCCTTCGTCAAGAAATCGGCGCCGATGGTGGCTTTGTACTGCTTGCTGAACTTGCGGTTCACGTACTGGTTCATCAAAGACGTCTTGCCGACGCTGCGCGGCCGTCACGCGCGCGCGGGCGGAACGTCGGTCGGGAAGAGGGTTCGGGAGCGCGTTTTGTGTCAGACGGGGCTCGGCGAACGATAATCGAAAGCGAAACGGACGCGCTCGCCGCCTGTTTTTTCCGGGTCGATCGAAGCTTGCAAAGTTCTTCTCTCGACGTCGAGGCGGGGACCGACCGAGCGCGTCTCGGAGGCGGCGAGAGATGCCTAACGTCGTCGGCGCGCGTCGCTGACGCCTTCGAGCGCGTCGCTGGTGCGCGCGCTGTTCTCGTCGCGGCGGCCGCGGCCGAAACGCCGCCGCGCTCGAGGCGATCGACACCTCCGAGTCGGAAGGAAACTCCACAGGTGTTACTCCTTACACGGCGTCGTTTGGCGACGCGGCGAGATTTCGCGGAGAGAGGCGTGTCGCGCGCCGACTGGCTTCGCATCGCACGTACCCGGAGTCGCCCAAGATGATCACCTTCAGCAGGGTGCGCTTACGGGACGCCATGGTGCCCGGGAGCTTTCGATGCGCGTGGCGAACGAGGGAATGCCGCGCGCGCACGAACGAAGACGGCCTTTTGTCTCGCCGAGCTGGCGGAGGGGCCCATAGACTACAACCACCGAGTTCCTCTGTCGGCCTCGACTGCTCGAGCCGCCGACGAAAGCGTGAAAAAGTGTCGAGGCTATCCCATTGGCAACGCGCGCCTCTTCCTTGACGCGTCTTTGTCAGACGCCTCGTGTCGCTCTTCGATCCCGCACGCGGAAGTGAAAGCCTCGCGCGCCTTCCCGCCCGCCCGCGACCGCCCCCCGTCGCCATGGCGCCGCTCGAGCTCTTCTGCCGCGGCGGCGATCCGCGTGCCATGAAGGGCTTCCTCGCCGCGTGCCTGTCCGGCGCTGACGTCGCGTTCACGCCCATGACCGCCGCGGCGTCCGGCGAGACGCGCGGCGCGCCGATCAAGCTCGGCGAGCTGACGGACGCGAACGCCATCGCGAGGTTCCTGGGGAACCGGGGCGCCCTCGCGAACGCGTTCGTCCCGACCGGCGGGCCCGAAAGATGGGCCGTCGAGCGCTGGACGGAGTGGGAGACGCGCGCGTTGGGGCCCGCCGTCGCGCTCGCGTGCGCCGCGCAGGACGCCGCGCCGGTCACGGCGATGCTGCGCGACACGCTGGAGCAGAGGCTTCGCGAGGTGGGTTTCGGGTGTGACACAGAAAAAGGCGACGACGCGACGACTGACGCGTTCGTGTCCATCGCGGGAGGCGCGACGCGCGGGTTGGCGGATGTCGTCGTCTTCGCCGCGCTCTTCCCGCTGCTGGGGGAGGGGCGCGCCAGCGGCGCGCGGGGCGTCCCCGCGCGCGACGCGCTCGCCACGCGGTGGTTCGAGTCGTTTTCGGCGGGCGCCGAAACGAGCGCGAGCGTCTCGGCCGCGATCGCGCGCGCGCTCGAAAGCAGCCGAGCGTCCGCGTCGGTCGCGTTCGCCGTCGCCGCCGCCGACGGCGCCGCGCGCGCGCTGCGCGCGCGCGCGGCGGCGCCGCCGGCGGA